>ERZ780151.173-NODE-173-length-77033-cov-4.332264_pt1 | contig 77033 bp, 103 predicted proteins | sample MGYA00510983_ERZ780151 | MGnify/ENA primary metagenome ERZ780151 (study PRJEB29588, sample SAMEA2144623) | human gut metagenome | biome: human gut; feature: human-associated habitat; material: faeces | place: Denmark | collected 2008/2010 ... | reverse complement strand
TATTATTTAATGCAAATATATAATGCAATATTTAATTATGCAAATATTTAATATAATATATTGGTGGTTTACCTTGGGTTCCAGAATTTAGGTTTTTATTTACTAGTTCTCTTTAAGGTTAGGATAAATAACTTTCTAGATTGGGAACATAAAAAATGGTAGGGGGATTCCCCCTACCTAAAATTAACATTATGAATCCAGAGTAAAATTTCTAAATATATTAAACCTTATAAGAACTAAATCTATGTCATCTAATTGGTATTTATCTTTAATTTCTCTCTCTTTTGTTCTTAAATATGTGGATATTTGACTAAGTGGAATATTATCTTCACGCATTGTTGATAGGTCATGATTTAATTCCAATATATGTTTTATTACATCTAATGGTATTACTTTTGATTGCATTCTTCTTTTTCCTTGAATTCCTTTAAGTCCCTAACTATAGTATTTTTAACCATATTAAATGATTGTTCATCTTTTGAGAATATATATAGACAATCATATATTAAATTTGACCAATTTTGTATTAAATCACTTCTTGATACATTTTGTGAATATACCATTGTATATGTCTTTTTTAGAAATGTATCAACATTCATTAAAGATATTGAATTAATATGAAAATAACCAAATGATTCACATTTCATTATTGATTTTTCTAATGGTTCTACCAATTCTGGGTAATTTATAAACCCATTTTTAGATATGAAATATAGTTCTATATTGATTAAGTTACATAATTTTATTGGGTTTATGTACTTATTATTACATATATAAAGAGCTAATAATAAGGTCTTATTATATAATAATTCAGGCATTATATCATATAATGAACTATTATGTTTGTAAGTTTCGTACACTTTTTTATGGAGTTTATAGTCATCTATATGAAATTCCTTTGATAAGTTATTTATCCATATAGATAAATCATTATCTATAAGATATCTACCTCTTTTTCTACTAATCAGTTTTTTAGTTTCGTACATATTATTTGATTTTTAATGGTGATATGAATGTTAATCTTCTTAAATCTTCTGGTTTATATTTATTACTATAATGTAAATTAAAGTTGTGGTCTATATATTTAACAATATAATACTTTCTATACTCTTTCTTTCCAATATTCTCTTCTATTACATCTACCATTAGAGTATATTTAAGATATTGTTCTTCTACTATACCCTCTTCTATAAATATTGTTTCTGGTAATTTTTTTATATCCGAGCTTATCTCTATTGATTCATTAAGCTTTATGATACCAAAATATTTATATTTTGTAATATCACTAACATCTATGGTAACTATATTAAAATCAAGAGATTTAGGTGATACATTACTGAAAAGTCTTAATGGGGTATCTTTGGTATTTAATATATATATCCTATTCCCTGGGTATACTATAAGTTTTGATTTAGTTGTAAAGCTAAGATTGTTATTTTTAAGATAAACATTAGTTATTAACTCTAACCCACCTGGGCAATCATATATTACCCAGTGTTCTTTAATTAGAGTTTTGAGTAAATTATATGATTCTTTTAGGTTTAGTTCCATATCCCTTTTATTTTAATTATATTATTTAATGCAAATATATAATGCAATATTTAATTATGCAAATATTTAATATAATATATTGGGGGTTAATTATCTGGATATATGTCTATTTCTGGGTCTATAGCTTCTTTGTCTATTTGCAGTTCTATCTCCCTTCTAATATCATGTGGGGTTTCACCCTTATCCAGTTCTTTATAGTAAGTGTCTATGGTTTGACTAATTTCTGAATTGCTTAAAGTAAGACCCTCCTTTGAAGTATCAACCCCAAGTTGTTTAGTTGCAACTACTTCTGGTAAGTCATCAATATCATAATTAGCTTCTATATATTTTAACTCTTTGTCACTACCTAAGAATTTAGTACTTTCTTCCTGAACTATTTTAAGAGCATCATCATATGTAATAGTGTTATTTTGAGTTTGATTTACCTGATTATTATTGAATATATTTACATAACTATTACCACCAGATAAAGCCCTAATGAAAGATTGTAAATTTGTAGAAGTATTCAATTTTAAATTAAGGGTTTTATTCACTTCTGAAGTAACAAAAGGGGTATATCTATCACCCTGGGATTTTTTTAATAAACTTAATTGACCCTCTATTTCCATCCTATCTTCTAGTAACCATACAAGATTTTGTCCTATTAGTGAATCCATTAATTTATCCTGTTTTTCTTTATCCCATAAATTAGTTTCTACTAACATTTCCATCATTCTTCTCCTAATTCTCTCGGGTTCACATAATAAGAATTTACTTAATTCCAATATAGAAAAATTGTTCCCACATACCCTACCATTATTTATAATCCATTGTTGTATTATAAAGGTTTGCACCATATCTAATAATTTTTTATCATTAGTTTTATGATACTCATTCATTAACTGGGTTATACCCATTGGTCTAGGTACTCTTTGATGATTTTGATTTAAATCTTTTTTTGCCATGATTATATTGGATTTTTACTTATTATTCAATATGGTTGAAATACACAGAAAAATAGTGGGTAAACCAATTAAGGTACCCACTATTGAAATTCTAATTATTTCCCTTGGTGATTTATTGGGATTTTTTATTGAATAATCCCAGGATTAATAATCCCAATTTTACCTATGATTACACTATAGATAATCCACATTATAGTACATATTAGATTTGATATTTCTCTAAAATTTTATAACCATGAGTAATAAGCGTAACCAATTGGTTATTAGATAATTGTTTTTATTTACCCTATAATTATAAAATTCCTAGAACCTAATTACTAGTCTTGTGAGAAAGGGATTTATTATTTTTAGGTTTTTTAATGGTATTTGGTTTTTTGGGTTCTTCTGATTTTTGCATTTCCAATTTTTTCCTTTCCCATTTTAAGGTTAATTCCTGGTCCTCTTTTGGAAAATATTTTTTTCGGATTGGGATTATCCAACCAGCAAAGAAAGAGGAAAATAATTTTTCTGAAAAAGGCAACCCATGTTTTTTATTGGATATGGACCAGAATTTTATTTCTATTTCTTTTACTATTTTATTAAATATAGAAAAAGTAAATTCTAGATTCCTCCTTTGCCTTTCTAATCTAGTATCTTCAACCCTTTGATTAAATTCCCTACCTAGTTCATTTAGGAACTTTTCTCTACTAAATTCATAAAATGATTTATCCAATTTGAATAACCTTACATAATCCTTAGTTTTCATTTTCTTTTATTTTTAGGTTTTAAACGTTGTAGTGCATCTTTCCTGGAATATGCCATTACCTTAATCCCATTTATATTGAATTCCCTTTCTTGCCTCATTGAATCTTTATCCTTAACTGTATAATTGGGATTAAATTTTGGTCCTCTACGTTCATATAAATTATGGGGATATATGCCACTATTATCATTTGCCATTATTTGAGCATACATCAATTTAAGTAAACTCATTTTTTCCATATCTGTGTTATTTGAATTAAATATCCTATTTCTGAATCCTCAAAATAAGTCATATATTGTGCATTTAGTAATTTAAATACATTTAGGGCATTACTATTTTTTGGGGTTCCTTTTGGGACTCCAGTGATATATAAATAGTGGGTACCAGTATCATCAATTCTAAATATATTTCTACTATGATGGTCCTCATTATAGTAATACCCTCTTATATAAAAATCTGGATATGTATTATTACCCTTAGTATCCCAGGATTTGAATAAATCCTTTACCATGATTTTCCTAATATCAAGATTATTAGTTACAAAATTTGGGTATATAATCCTGGTTTTATCCAGAGTAAGAGTTGATACTAAATCAGTAAACATTTTTTTTTTGTCTTATATATGTAATTACTTATTTCTTCCAACCTATTTGTTACCAAAGCATATACAAATAACTTTATTGGTCTATAAAAGAACATTCTTATATTCTTATGACTTATATAATGGTCATAAATAATGAATAATTGTCTCCTTCTAGTGATTTTTATTTGCCTTTGGATAAGATAATTAGTTATACATTTTTTATGTATATCTATAAGTTCCTCATTAGATTTTTTAATAACTTTTTCTGGTAGCTCATACATAATCCTGGATTTTTATTAAGGTATATTAATATATAATGGGTGGGTGAATGATAAAAGTGAAAGTCAAAAGTAATAGTTGGTTGTTATCTTTCATTAAACAAATAATAACTAACTAATTCATTCACCCCCCTATTTATTTTATTTATGCAGCTGCACCTTCTTTTAGAACCTCTTTTTTATAGGATTCATATTCCTTGGATTTTCTCTTAAATTCCTTGGATTGCTTATCTTGGATTCTGTACATTTCCAATTCCAATTGATGAAGTTTATTCCTTACCTGTTGTCTATATTTCTTTCTTGATAAGGTATCAATACAATCTTCTGGGTATTTGTATTTTACTTCCCTTTTAGATATTACTTCCTCTACCAGATTTATTTCATTTTGGGCCTTTACCTCTTTAAGAACTTTTTCATTCTTTTCGTTCTTCTTTTTAGAAGTTTTGTCTTCTTTCTTTTGGGCCTTTACCTCTTTGGATTTTTTCTCTGATTTAGTTTTCTTTACTTCCTGTGGTTTTTCACTGTTTAATACGTTTTGAACTTCATTAATGAATTCAGCAGTTGTTGTGATTTTCTTTTCGTTCTTTTCCATGACTTTAAGTTTTAGTTGTTTATAAATAATAGATAATTAATTTTTACAATACAAATATAATTCAATTTTTTAATATAGAAAAATTTTTTAATCAAAATTCTTGTGGTTTACTTGGGGTTTAATTAATATGTGACTCAAGTTCTTTTTTGAAGTTCTGGATATACCAACATTTGTCATTGCAAACTTCATGATTGGCACCACATTTGATTGTGTAATTTAACCCGTTATCTCCTTGTTTTTGGTAATGATGATATGGGCAACAATTTCTGTGTGCTTCTAGGATTTCCTCAAATTCATAAGTATAATCCGATAGGTTAATTTTAGGTTTCTTTGCCATAACTCTTTTATTTTTTATTGCAATGCAAATATATAATGCAATATTTAATTATGCAAATATTTAATATATAAAATTCTGGGATTGTGATAATGTTATGATTACCTTAGTTCATCACCATAATAATCTATTAAATCATATATATCAGCATCGTCCATTACTTGCTGTATAATATCATCTTTGGTTAACCCAGTATTTATTTCAACCCCATTATTTGCTTTTATAACAAATCCCTTATTGCTATAATCTGAATTATCATATAATTTGCTTGGGGGTGGGGTTCCATATTCCCTATAAGTTACAGTTCTATTAGTATAATCTCTTGATTTAATTTCACTTGCTGGAATACTTGGATTAACATTAGTAAATGTTATTGGAGTATATTCTTCATTATTTTGAATATCTTGTGATATTCTACCAAATACAATGAATACCCCTAATACTGCAACTATTGTGAATATGAATTTTACTACCTTAAAGGTCATATCCACTAGTAAATCATCATCATTAAAATCTGGATTAAAATCCTTTTGGTTCATAATTTATGATATTTTATTGATTTGTTTCTAACTATAAGATTTTGAAATGCAGAACCAACAGAACCATTAGATTGTTCAACTTCATATAATTGGTCTACTAATGATTTTGGTATACCATAATATTCATATCTTAGACCATTGTGAAAAGAAACTTTTAAGGTTCCCTTTGTTGTGGGTCCAATATCCCTTTTCCAGGATATATGAGTTAAATTGGAACTAGATTTAACATCAAAATCAATTAGGTCAAAACTTGTCAACATAGCTTTTTAAATTTAGTAAGTTAATAAAATTATCTTTTCTATTATAATCAATCTCTAGAAATATATCCCATAGCTTATTTATTGCATATAGAGCAAATGGTTCTTCTTCCAATAATTGAGGTTCCAACATAAATAAAGTGCTTTTTAAAGTATTATACCAGGTACTCTTTAAACTCTTTAATGTAAAAGTTGGGATATCATTACTGGTTATTATATGATTTCTTATGAATTTATAAGTATTTAATATATTTGTAGCTTGTTCTCTAAATATCTCCCCATTTATGTCATAATTATCACACAAGAGTTTCCATTTTTCTTTTATTTGATTATCAAGTAGAATATTCTCTATTGATTCTATGTTTATATCTAGAACCATGAGTAATATTTTCTCTTGGGTTAAAGCTGGGGTTATTTTTATTTTTGCCATAGTAGTTGTTTCCTTTTTATTTTTATTTCAATGCAAATATAAATTTAATAATTTAATTATGCAAATAAAAATTCTGGGTTAGTCAATGAAAAAAGGTATAGTGAATTGCAGGATTATCCACTATACCTTTTCCTATTTTGGTCCCACAAAATCCTTTATTTAATCCTCTTCCTTTTTTACCTTTTTTTTAGGCTTATCTTTGGATTTCTTGGATTTTGAAGAATCCTTAGGCTGTAAATCTTTTTTCTTAGAAACCTTGTCTTTTTTCTCTGATTTTCCAACCTTGCTTTTTGATTCCTTGTCGGGTTCCTGCTTCTTTATATCTTTGGGTTTTGTACTTTCTTCCTTGATAAAAGCAGTTGCTCTTTTAGTTGCTTCCTCTTTAGTCATTTGGGATTTAATCAAACTTCTGATTTTTGCCCTATATCTCTTTTTCAAATCTGAAGAGAGTTCTTTCCCATCAATGGTGGGATAATCATAAGTTGTAAATACCCTATTTTTAGAAGGTTCAACCTTTACTACTGGTTTTTTAAGTTTTTTGTCACTTTTTTTAACCTTAACTTCATTTGCTAATTTTTCCTTAGCTTTCTTTTCTTTTTTTGTTTTCATAATCTCTTGTTCTAACTCATTTATTTTATTATTACCATATTGTATGATTCTTAAATATTCTTTAATGATAGGACCATGTATTGGGTGATTTAGATTTGCTTTTGCTGATTCTAAATTATTATCCCTTACATATCTAAATAATTTAGTTTGAGCCCTAACAGATTCTAAAACTGCTGTTTTTGGTGATATTTTTAGGGTTTTAAATTCCATAGGATTCGATTCTAAATTTTATATCTTATAGTTTTATTAAACTTTCTTTGGTAAATTCCTCCTTGATTTCTAGGATTTTAATTTTATAATTTGAATTAGTCAATTTTAACAGAAGTATTACATCTCTTTTTGATATATTTACAAATTTTCTTTGAAATACCTGTTCATCTAATGAATACCTAATTGTTATTATATTTCCATTGACAATCCTATCAATGGTACTCATAGTATGTTTTAATTTCTTTAACTTAAATACCTTTGATTTTATCAAAGAATTTCTTTTACCAAGATTATTAGTTTTGGATAACTCCAATTCCAAGGATTTTAATTCCTTAGATTGGTCAATTATACTAAGGATTAAATTCCTTACTGACATTACATACTTTCCTCTGTCCATTTTGGTCTACTTATTGGTTTATCCACATCTAAATCAAATCTATTATCCAAATTCTTTTCCATATTATCCCTTATCTCCATTGACCTTGCAATTATATATTCTGAAAATTCAATATCTTCTTTTGAAAGGTTATTTTTATTATCTTCTAGAAAAGAATTATATAATCCTATTTGATTACAGATTGCAAAGTATAAAATTTCTATATCATCTAATTTATTATCCATAATAACCTTGATAAATAAAAAAACCCTATTTAGGAAAATAAGTTAAACCTAAATAGGGCAAGCTTTACAAAACTAAAACTTAACTAATATGAACAAAAAGAGAGGTTTATATGGATTTTTTAATCCTCATCATTTTCTGATTCTCCAGCAACATCTTTATCTTTTTTTGATTTTGCTGTGCAAATAGTTCCATGTCCTTTTTTGGCTTTTACCGTAAATTTACCAGGAACAAATGTTACTGAAGTAGAAACTACTTGACCATCTTTGGTTTCCAAAACTGATGTTACCAATATTCCTTGGTGTCCATCTCTATTTCTTAGGGGATATCCATAATTTTTTACTACCCCATTACCGGTTTCAATAACATCAATTTGTTTTCCATTAGGTCTTTGTCCTTCAGGACGATTTTTAATAGCTTCCAAACGAGCTTTCCTTTTTGCTGCCTTTTTTTCTGCTTCAGCAGCATTAACTTCTTTTGTAACTTTTTTCTTAGTTGCCATAATTTTTTTTTGTTTTATTGTTATAATAAATGGTTTACTTTTTATATCCAGAGGGGTTAAAACTTGAATTAAATAGGAACGATATGAATTCTAACAGGTATCAGTGTTCTTTTATTAACCCCTCTGGATTTTTTATGAATACTAAATTATGAACGATAATTGATAGTCTTATTATTTTTTACCCTTCTTACTTTTGGATTTTTTCTCTTGCTTTTTTGGGAGATTAATACCCAATTCTTTTGCAACTGCTTTTCTCAACTTTTCAACCTCGTCCTCATCGTAATCATCAGGGTCAGTATCAAGTGATTTATCTTCGCAAATATCTTCTAATTCTTCAAAATCCATTTCATTGAGTTGTTCACCGGTCAACTCTTCTTCTTCTTCCTCTTCTTCTTCCTCTTCTTCCTCTTCTTCTTCTTCCTCTTCTTCTTCAGAAGAACCAAATAAAGAAGAAACTTCTTCCTTGGTTAAATCAATAGGTTTAGCAATGATTTGAATAGAACCATCATCAAAGAATATAATGAAAGCTCCATTAATTACTTTTCTAGAAACTTCTCTTTTTTCTACTGGTTTAACACTAGATTTTTTTGTTCTTGCCATAATTTTCTATTTTTTAATGGTTAATAAATGGTTATTTAGTTTAGTATTATAATATTCTTAATGGTATAAAATTTCCCTCCTACTGTTCGGGAAATTCTTTTGGAGTTTTGATTAAATTCCACAATTTCTTTTACCATATTTAAAAAGTCTTCCCTATTTTTTAGGGTAATCGGATATATTCTTGGTTCTTCCATCGGTTCATCATTATCAACCTTATAGGTCATTTCAGAAATACCATAGGAGATATTAGAATCCCAAGAACAATCTTTTTTTTCTATTTTTCTGATGTCCATAGTCCTTTTTATTTTATTATATTTACTTTTGTAAATCCAGGAACCCCAATACCAGAATCAAATATTGAATAAATATTAGAATATCCTTTTTTCAAATGCTTATAGTCATGAGTTAAATGAAAAGGGTAAATATATATTCTTCCATTTATTGGTCTATTACTGGAAATGTATTCAAAACCCTTTTTCTTTTTAAACTCATTCTCTGGAACAAAGCCTTGAAATATAAATTCCTTCTCTATATATAAGTCATTTTTCTCATACTTATATTTATCTATTAATTTAAAGTATGAATCAAAATTCCTTTTAGCCCACCTAAAAGACCTTTCTAGTGATTTTTTAGTTAAACAATGATATTTTAATGCTAGAAATTTAATATTATTACTAAGTTCACATTTCATATAGGTCTTTTTTTCTGATTTGCTTAATCTCCTGAATCTTCGGTAATTTAAGTTTCTCATCCTTAGTAATCTTTGGATTAACTCTAATTTCCTTTGTTGGGATATCACATTGATGTGTTTCATATTTATCCAACACCCTTTTAACTATTATATTTTCTTTCTCTTTATCGGAATAATTCTCTTTACATATATCTGAAATGATATTCCAACGGTAAGATTTTTTATTATTAGAATACTTGTAACTTTTCAAAACTGATAACTTAGTTTTTGGTATCCTATATCTACCATTTACATATATTGATTTTCCTATTTTAAACCCTAATTGTATTGCTTTTTTACCCTTTATGAATTTTACAGTTTCTCTCCATGATTTACCATACCAGATATCATATAGTAATTTAGCATTTTTTCTACTGAACCAACCAGTTAATACCAAAACTGGTTCTAAATTATGATATGAATAAGGGTAAAATTTATTTACATAAATCCTTTTATCATAAGCCCTTATTTTATACTTGAATCTACCCCCCTTTCTTCTTGATTCCCTCTTATATAAAACATACCATCTAAATTCCTCTGGAACTGTTTCTAATACATATGAATTACCACCTTTTATGGCTGATTTCATAGCTTCTGAATACATTCTATGGAATTTAGATGGATTTTTTCTTTTAAGAGCTTTTAACTCTTCTACCCTTTTCTCTAATTTCTTTTTGGTTATCATTTTAAAGTCCTATAATCAATACCTTTTTTCCTAAGTGCAGCTCTATACCATTGCTGTATGGATTTTGGTTTTGCTTCTGGAAATTTCTTCATAACCCTTCTAGTTATTCTTTCCAAAGTATAACCTTTATTGGTTAATTCATAAGTATATGATTTTTTTGTACCTTTCCATAAACCACTCTCATCTTTCTCTCTTTTTGGTTTTTTGGGTTTTGGTAAACCTTTTATCTTCCTTGTTTTACGTTTCCCTTCTTCTACTTTTTCCTCTGAAATAAAACCTAATCTCAATTGATAGCTTCTTAATGGGTCATCTTTTGCATAACCAGCTTGTTCTAGCATAGAATCTACCCAATCATCATATTTATCAATTAATGATAAATCTGGTTTATTTTCTGTTTTCATTATATATGATTGCAATCTTCCCCAATCTGCTGCACAAGCATCTGGGAATGGCATACCCAATGCAACTGCCCTTCTTTTGCAATCCCTATAAGTCATATTACTAAATCCTCCAGCTGAGGATATTAATTTTAACTTATCTTTGCCACCAGTAATATGGTGTTCTTTTTTTCTCTTTGTCATAGTTAAGCGTATATTCTTATATAATAAATATATGTATCAATATTCTCCATAGCATATTCAAAATCAATATCAATTGATACTGTAATATCATTATCTTCCAAAGATGATACTATAGAAAATTGTTCACTTTCTGTAATTTTCCTCTTTGAGTATATACTTATGAAATGGGTTCCCCCATTATCATCATCTATGTAATGGTATTCCCCAATAGAGAAATTATTTGTACCTATTATTCTTTGCAATTCTTCCCCTATTGATGAGATATAATCTCCTAAAAGGGTTAATGGATTTTCTTCTCTTTTGTTCATGGTTTAATGTTTTTTAATTAGTTTTTATTTTTTAATTTTGATATGCAAATATAATACATATAATAATAATATGCAAATTTATTATATAAAAATTCTATTGGTTCTTCCTGGATTCTCTTAGTTTTGATATGGATTTTCTTTTCAGGTTATAAGCCATATCTAAGTTATTACAAGTAAAATCCATATTATTAATTTCCCTATAATTAATAGCTGTTTTTATAACTGAACGGTACTCTTCCCAGAATTTTAACCCAGATTTTGGGTCTTTGGTTCTCTCAAAAAATTCTTTTACTAGAACTCCAAATATATCAGCATCCATAATAGTACTGAATATATAAATTTTCATTTTAGTTATTTCTGATAATATATCTTTATCTTTTCTTATTGGTATTATTGAATATCCACCATCAAATAAAGTTGATATGATTGATATGTAATATCTATTTTCTGGTTTACCATTACTCCAATATTTATCTACCATAGCCATAATCTTAAAATCAGGTATTCTATGTAAATATTTTATATAAACCTTCTCTTTTTTGTTGGTTCTTCTTTTATATGGGGTTGGTGCTTGTAATTTTCTTGGTAATATTCTATAACTATTCCACCTATCAAATTCCATTATTAAGGCATACAAATCCTTATCCCACTCATCTTCTGATTGTTTTAATACTGACATCCATTTCTCTATCTTAATATTACTGATTTTAGTAAGTAAAAATGATGAATCCCCAGTATGAAGTTTAGCTTCTTCTTTTGGTAACCTTTTTACCATACAACCAAATAAATAATCAGCAAATCTTGAATCTATTGGTGAAGATGGGTTTACTAAACTCGGGTGTATTTTAAAAAAATCAGAGAACAGTTTAAATAATTTTTCTGCTCTTGCCTTTATCTCTAAATACTTATAATGTGATACCTTTAAAATTTCTCCAGTCTCTCTAGCTGATAACCCATTTGAAAGATTTAGAAATAAACTGTTTTGTTCTTGCTCAGTAAGACAATCCCAAGCTTTTTCCATATATGGTTCCATAGAATTAATATTGATTTTTTAACAGAAATTGCTCTACTTTTTCACTATCTATGTTCTCTTGTATAAAATCATTTGAAGCCATTAATTTATTCTCATCAAAGTCATTATAAATAGAATAAAATACATTATCCATTGGTATCTGAACAATTATATTTGCTGAATCAGGGTATAAAGCAACTTTTACCAATTTTAGATTTAAATTTACTTCTAATATTGTAGCACCTATACCTTCAAATGGGTAACCTTTTAATACTACATAGCTACCTAATTTTAGATTAATTATATCCCCCGAAGTGTATACCCTATTTTGTTTTGAAACCCTTTTATAATATTTTACTTCTTCTTTGCTTACAATTGCTACTTTTGAAAAATCATCAAAATCTTCTGGGTTATCTATTCTTGCCCTTTTTTTCTTTGGGTGCATAGTTTCCAATGATTTTAACCAACCAAGTATACCAGGTATATCTTTTTTTAGCTTTCTAAGGTATTGTCTATCAAAAGCTTTTGTTGATGACATTCTTACAAACCCATAATTAAATAATAGGGGTACCTCTATATAAAAGTTTCTATTATTCTTGGATTTCTTTAATATTCTTATAGTGGGAATATAAGCTTTAATATTCTTATACCCCCCACATTTAAGGTCACTATTGATAGTTGTCCAATGTTTCTTATCTACCCTGCATATACAATAAACGTATTGGGTATTAGTTTTCATTATATTGATTTTTTAATGGTTTTATATAAAACTTTATAGCTAATATTTATTATATCTGATAACATAAATATATTTAGATGTAGTTCACTATTTACTTCTATTCTCATTCTTGGTTTAGTCAATTTAGATTCTTGATTCATTATCAGATTTGATAAAAAATCATTGGTTACAAAAAAAGCTTCCCCTTTTGGCATATTATTATACTTCATAATAAGTACTGGGATTTTATTCCCCCTAATAGCATCATTTGAAGCTTGTTCCCAGAATGATAATATCTTACAACCCTTATTACCAAGAAGTATATGTTCAAATTTTAGGTCATTATATGATTTACATTCTACTGATAGTTTAAATCTTTTTGAATGTTTTGGGTCAGTACAAGTAATATCACTTGTAATATTATCTGTTTTTTTCCACCTTAAACCACCAGATGCTGGTACTCTATTAAATTCATACCCTGTCCAATCCTGAAACCATTTGCAAATGGTCCTTTCAAATCTACTGCCTTTATTTTTAGAATTTATTCTAGCCATAATTAATATTTTATTACCCAATAGTAGTAATTAAAATTCATAGGCAGAGATACCATGTTCTCTTTTAACATTTAAAATTTTTGAATTTGGGATTGGTAATGATTCATGATGGGTTATTAAGAATAATGTTTTTTCTCTATATACTTTCTTTATAAGACCAATAACTACCTCTATATTATCATAACTTAATGATTCAAATACTTCGTCCAAAAAAGCTATATTTACTCCTTTTGATTGAGTTATTATCTGATTCATTGCTAATGCCATAGCTAAATTAACCAATTGCTTTTGACCACCAGACAATTCCTCATAAAATACTTCTACTCCTTCAAGATTTATGTTTACTACAAAATCTTTTCTAGAAGAATTTAAATCCACCATAAACTTAATATTAAATCCTAATACTTCTGAATATGAGCTTAATAGGTTATTAAGTTCAGATAATGAGGATTCAAATATAAATGCTTTTATACCATTATTTCCAAATGGTTCTGAATAAGCCCATTTATATAGGTTAACTTGTTTTTCTAGTTCTTGTATTTGAGATTTTATTTGGCTTATGGATTTTTTGTAATTCTCTAATTTTTTGGATTGTTTATTAATCACTGATTCAAAATTTGGGTTTTGTGATTTTAATTCTTTTAGTCTTGATTCTAATGATTTTACTTCTTCTTTTGCATATTTTAAGGTTAATATAGTTTTTTCTAGTGAATTTTTAGATTCTATTTCATTAGTTAGTTTATTCTGCAATTTAGAAATTCTAAGAATATAACTTTCAGATGAACTAAATGAATCTCTAATGGTTTTTAATTTAGAAATTGATTCAGTATATTCCTTGTTTTCTAAAAGTTCTATTACCTCATTTACTAAATCTTGCAATGGTACTTTTTGTAATTTCTTTAAATCACTTACCTTATTTTGATACAGGGTTATTTTCCTTTTTATATCCTCTATGGTTTTATTATGTTGATTTATATCAACTTTATTGGTCTTTAGAGCTAACTCATCTACCCTCTTTGTTGATAGGATAATTTTGTCTTTGTATGATTTTACTTTATTAGCTAACTCACTCTTAAAATTATCCCTTTTACTTTTTGTGTAATTTAAATCGGAAAGTATGGAATCTATATAATTTTGATTACTTTCTAATTTTTCCATTAACCCATCTAACTCTACCCTTAATTCATTATATTTATCTTGGGCAATTTTTCTAGCTTTTGATATATAGTTTAGTTCAAATATCTCCTCAAATAATTGTTTCTTATCTGAACCAGATTCTTGAATTAATCTTTTCATACCCTGTCCAAACATTACTGAATTTATGAAAAGATTATAAGACATTCCCAGGTTTTTCTCTATAAGCGATTGTAACTTTAGTTTACCTTTTTCTTTTACCTGTTCAGCATCAATAAGATATATAAGTCTACTTCCACCTTTTGCACCATCTACATCTTCTGTATAGTTCTGGCATCTTATTATTTTATGTATGGAATTATTGCTTTCAAAATATATTTCTACCTTTGTGCCTTTGTAATCCTTAGTTCTAAACTTTTTCCATAGATTTACATCTGATATACCTTTTAAGGTTTTACCATATAATACCCATACTAATGCTGAAAATATTGTAGTTTTCCCTAAACCATTTGCCCCCTTTATAATGGTTATCCCATTATTATTTAAAGGTAATTCTAGAGTTCCTATGGAACAAAACCCCTCTATTATTATCTTCTTAAACTCAATCATCTTCTTCTGCTTTTTTAATTATATCCAATAAGCATTCCTTTTTCTCTTTATCCTTAATATTGTTATATTTTAGATATAACCTTACCAACTTCTTTTTTGATAAACCCTTATGAATTTTATTATCAGATTCTACAATGGTTTCCCTAGTTATCAGTGTATAATAATTACCATCATCTTTAACATCTTCTTCTGATTCTACATCTATAAATTTTGGAAAATCTGATAATTCCACAAATTTCATGGTAAGGTCTTCCATTATCAACCAATACCCCAATTTACAATTCATATCAGTTCTTCTTTGCTGATTGGGAGCTCCTATCATATAAACTTTCTTTGATAATCTTTGTGGTTTATGGATATGACCACAAATTATAAGGTCAAACCTATCAAGTATATTTATGTTCAGGTTTTCAACTGAATCTATTTCTCTATCATCAGTATCTTTAGCTCCTGGATAATCAGTATGGAGCATTAGGATATGCTTTTTTGATTTATCCAATTTTAGGTTTTTAAGATATTCACATAAACCAATATTATGGTCTATATATGGTACTCCATGTAATATAATATCCCTACTATATGATGATAATGTATCTTGTTTATAATCCATGATATCAATAAAGTTTGATGGTAAAGTATATAACCAACTAAATGGTTTCTCCCCAATTTTACTAACCTTTTTCATATCATGGTTACCAGATATAGCTCTTATCCTTAAATCTAGTTTATTTATCTCATTATAACATATTTCTGCTAACTCTTGGTCCATTGTTTCTGGTTTATGGAAAAAATCCCCACAGAATAAAATTGGTACATTATATTTCTTACTCTTTTTACCCAAAATGGAAAGAACCCTGAATTGTTCCAGGGTTCTTTTTTTATCTTCATTAAATCTTGACCAATTGTTTATATGTAAATCAGAAAATACTATAGCTATTGGTTTTTTCATATCAATTTAATTCTAAGAATTTCATTATCTTATCTACCCTCATATTGTGGTCAATATCCTGTAAAATTAATATTTTCAAACTTTTACCAAGATATTCTATTTTACCACAATTTATTGGTACCATTGAATCAATCATATGACTGTATAGATAACTTCTGGTATAATTAAAGTAGCTTAATATACCTTCCATTAACAATGATATATGATACTGATAATATTTATTGGTTATCCTTTTATTATTATCCTCTATTTCCCATTCTTTAAAATAATTCTTTGAAAATGGTACAAATATAAGATGTGTACAAGTATTCATTAACAAGGTTAAACATATCTCCAAAAAATTCTCTATCTCACAATTTGGAATTTTGCTTGATACCTTTTCTATTATATAGGTTGCTGAATCTAAAAATGACCTATCTGATACATAGGTAGGATTATTTTCAAATAATCTTTTCCTAAGGTTTAATAATTGAAAATCATTTTGATATATTTCTTTGGGGTCCATACTTATCATATCAGAATGCAATATATCTTTTGTGGATGGTATTAAATCAGAATAACTACCAGATACATAAGGAATACCATATATATCAGATATATCTTTTGCCAAAGTAGTTTTCCCAACCCCAGAAGGTCCAGCTATTTGTATTCTTAAATGTTTTTCCATTGTTTCAAAGTTTTAAATGGTTTTAGAAACTCTTGGGTTAAAAATGAATTTAATGAATATTCACTAAATTGACCCATCAGTTTTTTGATGAGTATCTCATTTTTCCTATTATAATATATTGGTATAGTAGTAATTGGGTATTCTTTTAAAGCTACCCTAATATCTATCAATGATTTATTCCTTTTATATAACTCTGATAGACCTTCATTATCTATACCGGGGAATTTTTCTTCTGATTCCAAAAAATTCTCAATAGAACCAAATTGGTCAAGGAATTTTCTTGCTTTTACTTCTCCTATACCTTTATATCCTGGAATATCATCTGATTTATCACCTACTAAACATAAATAATCAACACATTCTTCTGGTGAATACCCCATTACATCTTTACAATTCCTTTTGTTCAATTTCATATCTCTGAAAGGATTAAATACCTTTATTCTATCATCAATTAATTGGCAAAAATCCTTATCTGAGGATATGATTAATACTTTACCTTTTGATTCCAAAGCAAATTTACCAATATAATCATCAGATTCATGTCCAAGACCTTTATTATCCCATATTACAGTAATATTAAGATATTTAAGCATCTTTTTCACTGAACGTAATTGATAATTAAATTGTTCATAATCCATTGATAAATTATTCTTTTTTCTATGCTCTTTATATCCTCCAAGAAGATTATTTCTAAAATTGGAAGATTTACTTTGCAAAGTATCAAAAGTTACTAGAACATATGTTGGGTTAAACCTAATAATATATGAATTAAGTAATCTCATAAACCCATATATTAGACCAGTTTTTTTACCATTACTTGCTTTTAGATTCTCAAATTTTTGATAAGCTCTATGTGCTAAATTAGAACCATCTATTATCATAAGTAGTTTATCTCTACTCTTCACTCTCTTCGTCTTCTTCGCCATAAGATTCATATTCTATTGAATCATCTACTGGGTAGTAATTCTCTTTTAAACTCTCTAATTGTTTTTTAGTTGAACCAATAGTATTTATTCCAGCTTTCTTAAGAAGCTTTCTCCTTAGTTCATCATCTTCTTCTATTAGCTTCTGGAATTTTTCTTCTCCTCTGCATAATACTTTACCTTTATATTTATAAACCCCCCCAGAAGATTTCTCTATTATATCATTCTCTACAAAAACATCTTCTAATCCAAAACATCTATCAAAACCAACTTCATGGAATTTTGGATTGAAGAATACTGGTACTTTTGAAATGGTTGGTCTTGGTGGGGCAACTTTATTCTTTAAAACCCTAATTGTAACTAATTTACCAGCTTTTCTTTCTTTACCTTTATTTTTTATGGTTATGGTTTTACCTGAATAAAAAGCTACCCTTATTGAAGCATAGAATTTTAATGCAGCACCACCAGTAGTTGTATTATGTACCACTATACCCTGTTCTTTAGAACCAGCTAAAAAATTATGATTATCGGGTATAGTAATATCATATTTTTTTCTCTTATAACCTCTATTAAACCTTCTATTTTTGGAATTGAATTCCTTATTTATGGATATAATACCAACTTCTATTGGTATATATTTTTCTTTAAATTCCAAATGGTATGGTTTATATTTACCGGTATATCCTGGTAACATTTTATATTGCATTGACTCTATAACATACTCTTGGATTTGTTCCATCAACTTTTTTGAACCTTCATTAGTAAACTTTATACCGTGGTCATATATTTTATTATCTAAACCACATATGTCTGATAAATATTTGGATAATTTACTAATATTTGTCCTTCTTGGTGAAATTGATATACCAACAGTAACATTATTATATTTATGACCATCATCCATATACCATACAGCTAAAGTAATTGGTGATAATGGTTTTGATAAATCCCACAATTTTAATGGGTCTCTATCTTTACCTATTTTATCATATATTTCCTGTAATTCAGTATAACCAACTTTTGTAATCCATTTACTTGGATTATTACTTTTCATTTTCATTGGAAAAGCCCTGCTTATCATCTCAGTTTTAAACACAAGATAATCTTCCTGTTTACCATTACTAAATGTAAGTCTTGTAGTATAATTACCATGATTACTGAATAAAGAGCAATCAAAAGGTATAGTTCCCCAAAGAAAATCCTTTAATGTACCATTTATAACTCTCCTTTGTTTGGATATTAATTTATCATTTATATCAATGTCTATTGCTTTTTTCCAACCATGATTAGTTAAACAATGGTGAGTATGTGTACAAGTAAAACCATTAAAACCATTAATGGTTTCTGGTCCTTCTGTTTTAAATTGAATCCATTTTTTAGTTTCAGATTTTACTACCCAATCAACTATTGGTTTTGGTTCAAATTCACCAGTACTTTCATTATAACTCCAAACTTCCTTTGATACCCTATTTTTAATAATATCTCCTATTCTCATAGAAGTACCATCAACAAAAGGTATCATTGTATTATAATGTAAACAAGTATTATCTTTGCCAAACCCAACATTCAAAGCTGTTCTTAGTTGGTTTATATAAATTTGGGTTACCCCTAATTTATAAAATAATTCACTCCTGATTCTAAAATACTTGTATAAAGCTTTTGCTCTTCCACCCATTTCAGCTTTACCATCTACCATTTTAGAATCTATATTATCTGAACAATCAATTGCAGCTACTGAATCCACTACCAATAGTATGGGTTCATTATTAACTAATTGTGACCTTAGATATATTGCTACATCAGCTACTGCATCTGATATATATTCTATCCTGGTATCTCTTATTACAGTTACTTTATTTGGGTCTATACCATTTAATTCTGCCCAAGAATTCATCCAGGATTGTTCAGCATCTACCCATATTACAGAACCCCCTAATTGTTGGCAAGCATAAGCTGCATTTAATGCTATCAAGGTTTTGCCAGAGGATTCTTCACCAGCTATCTCAGTTACTTTCCCCCAAGGAAAACCACCACCCAATGTATAATTAAGATTAAAGAAAGTAGATGGTAACCATAACCCTGGTTCTTTTGTATCAGAAGCTTGGATTATCATGCTTCCATACTTTTTCAATATCTCATTTTTTGTTGGGACTTTTATACCAACTTTTTTCTTAGTTGCCATAGTTAATCATTATTTTGATTATACTTATAAATAACTGGTACTATCAATTATAATAACTCCCTTCTTTCTGTTGAAGATAAATCTACTTGTTCCCTACTTAATATTTGTAAAGTGATATTTAATAATTTGTCTGGGAATAATAGGTTCTTTTCTTGTAACTTATCATATATATTTCTTCTATATTTATAACCAGTTTTAGGCAATGGTCTAGTTTTATATTCAAGGATTAAAGCTTCAATATCATGAATAATGCTTTCATGGTGTTTTTCTACTAAAAGTTTCAAATCTTCAATTGTCATAATGTTATTTTTTTTTAGGTTTAGAAAAATAAAGCCAGAATATTAATTACCCTGGCTTTATAGAAAAGGAATTATCTCAAACTAATTAAAATGGTAAGTCATCATCGTCATCATAAGTCTTTTCTTTCTTCTTCTTTTTCTTCTTTTTACTTGAATCCTTATCTTTTTTCTTTGGTTTTACTGGTAAGTCATCATCGTCATCTTTTGAACTTGATGACCCATTTAAATACTCATCTAGCATTTCCTCCAATTCATCATAGGATTTTATATGACCCCTTATTATTTCCTCTAAATCCATATCTTCTACGTATTTTGGTTTTAGGGGCTTCCTATTCGGGCATGGGGATACTGAATATGTAGTGTCCATTAACCCATTACCTGACCTTGTTATCTTAATATCATAACCATTTTCTGGGTCAGTCATATCCCCCCAATCATCTTCATCAAGATATAAATCAGTTATATCCCTATAAACTGAATTAGGGAATAATATTGGTTTTCTAATCCTATCTTGGTCTATTTCCTTTCCATTATTATCTTTATAACAGGTACAACCCATTATATATCTTTTTCTTGGGGAAAGATTCTTTGCTAACTTTTGGTCATCTTCATCTGATGAGGATTTTAGTTCCCTATATTTTTCCATGAATGGACATGGTTCATCAAAAGTAGCTGGTGAAATTATACCACCTTTTTCTTTACCCAAATAGAATTGAATAATTTCTAAACCAAGTTCTTTATCTGGTCCCTGAGATATTAATCTTAATCTCATTGTACCCTCTTTTGGGTAAATTATACCAGAATTAGAACCCCTTGTTTCAAATTGTTTTTTCCTTGCCATCATCCTTTCTCTTGTACTCATTGTTGATGATGGTTTTTTAACTTTTTTCTTTTCCATATTTTAATTATTTTGAGGTTCCCAATATATAATCTCATTTAAAGATAGTACTGTGAATTTCAATTTTGGTATTTCATAATTCTCTGTAAATGAAGGTTCTATCTCTTTACCAGCATAATTACCAAAAAATATTATATTACCAATTTCTATTGAATCCAAATAACTATTATATTCTTCAGTTATAGGACCTCTTTTTACTATAACACCTAATTTAGGTACTCCTTCAGTAACATTTCCTGGTAATATAATACTACCTACTTTCTTTTCTTCATCTGGTAATGCCAATAATACTCGGTTTTCTGATGGTAAACCTACTAAATGTTTACTAAGTTCTTTTGCAACTGATGAACTAATAAGGTTTAAATCTACTCTCATAATTTAAATTATTTTTATTGTTGTTTTCTTAGATTTGCTGATATAGTTTGTATTATTCTTTCTCTTGATTCATAAGCTTTGCATATACTTATTAACCTATTTGCTTTATCCACAGCTTTTAAATATTTATCCTCAATAGACCTATATTTTCTATTAGTCAAAGCTTTGTGGGATACTGTATCATTGTTCATTTTATTATCTGAGGTTTTATAAAACAACCAAGCTTCACTATATGCAAGGTCTTTTTCCCTTTCTAATATATCTCTTTTTTTAATATAATCATCACGTATAGAGCATAAAAAAGCATAGTTAGAGGGAATATTTTTTAATTGACTGTTTATTATATTTTCATTAATTGAAAGTTCTTCTGAAATATTTATAATAAGGGTTTTACCTTTATATTTTACCTTTATTATATTATCATCTATCTCACTTAATTTTACCTTTTTCTCCATGATTCCTTAAAGTATTTTTTGAATTTCTTTGGATAATCAGATATAGGTATATCTCTGTATTTATTATATTCCCTGTAATACTCATCTATATCAAAATCCTCTCTCAATAATTTATTATAATCATACCCAGGGATATATGGTAATTCTTCTGCCATATTTCTTCCAATTGTAAAATCCATTGACATATCTACATCATCAATTGAAAATCCAAAGTATTCTTTTGTAGATGGGTTCCTGCATATATCCCAAATATTATAGATTGTATCTGGGGTAATATATTTTGGTAAAATAAATTGATATACAGAGTCATGTACTGTATTTACTTCTTTCATTGGTGGTAATTCCCCTTTTTTTACTTTACCATATACAATTACTGAAGCAAACAATGCCATATCTGATGCTGCACTTTGGACTGGGGCATTAGTTGATTGTCTTAATGCTTCCAAATATTCCCCATAGTTTTCTGAATATACTTTTGGGCATCTTCTTCTCCTACCAAATAAAGAAACACAATATCCATGTTTTTCCATGAACTTATGTTGTCTATCTATAAACCTCTTTATTTTGGGAAAAGTTTGAAAAAATTCATCAAGAAATTGTTGTCCTTCTTCTTTTGATACTGGTTCTTCTGGGGTTGATAAACTTTCAGCTAATTTTCCAGCAGATTGTTCATATACAATCCCAAAGTTAATGGTCTTAGATTCCTTTCTTCTTTTTTTCCATAATTTATATTCTGGATGTTGTTCATCTTGATATATCTTTATTATCTCATTATAATCTTCATGATATTTTTTACAAGCTGAAGCAAGGTGGATATCCTTCCCTGTTCTAAACCACTCCAACATTGTACTCTCATTTGCTAAATGAGCTAATATTCTTAATTCAGCTTGTGAATAGTCATAAGATAGGAATAATTGATTTTTTGGGGGAATAAATTGCAATTTAACATCTGGATTTACCATGGTCTTTGGTATATTTTGACCATTGGGATTTCTACTTGACAATCTTCCGCTAACCGTGCCATGGATAAGAAATGTAGGGTGTACCCCACCATCACTTTGTACCAAATCCCCTAGTCCAACAATAAAAGTGGAATTTATGGTTTGTACCCCCCTTAAATCCAAAAGAGTATCTATAAACCCAGATTTATCATATTCTTTTAGTTTTATTAAAGTATCTTCTGCAGTTGATGGATTATTTGTTGGTTTTTTATGTTTATCAACTGTATAAGCAATAACTGGGAATTTGAACCCATGATTTGAATTATATAATAGGTCCACCATTTGTTTTTGTGAACTAAAGTTTACTTCCTCTATTAATTTTAGTTCAGCTTTTGTTGTATACTCCCCAGCTATTATTCTGGATAATTTTTGTTCCCTTGTTTTTACTTGTCTATCTTTTCCCTCTTCCCTTAATTCTTCTATTTCACTTTCTAGAGTTTCAATATAATCTTCTTTTCTTTTCTTTATTATATAATTTTGATATCTCTGAACTGTTCTTATTGACCTTAATTTAGTATTGTATTCATTTATAAGATTATTATATTTTTCCCTTAGTTTAACATTCAATTCAACATCAAATGGTAACCCATTCTTTTCAGCACTTTGTAATACCTTACTTGCTGGCATTATAAGATTCCTATATAAATTATAAAACCCTTTTTTAATTAGGAATGATTCAAAGAATATGGATAATCTAAAAGTAAAATCTGTATCCATACAACCATATTCACATAACTTTTTTAATGGTTTTTTTGACCAAGGTATTGAATCAAAGGAATCATATTTTTCATAATCAGAAAACTCAGGTAAAAATCTTCTTACCATATCCTTTAAACCATTTGGTCTTTCTTCATTTAAAAGATATTTAGCAAGCATACCATCTATTACAGTACCCCTTGAATATATATTATATCTTTGGAATATCTGATTATCAAATTTCCAATTCCAAGCTATTTTTACTACATTTGGATTCTCAATTACATTTCTACCAAAATATGTTAACCATTCCAACCATGTTTTATTTATATGAGATTCACTACATTCAAAATGTTGTAATGGTATTGATATCCCAGAACCTGGTTGAAAGGTTACTGATAATATGGTTGGTTTAAATGTATCATTGTATATAGGTTCAGCATTAGTTTCAAAGTCAACAGAAGCATACCCAGTTTTTAGGCATGCTTCTACTAACTTTTCTAATTCACTGTAACTCTTTATTATATGGTACCTGGTTTTCATGTTTATTAATATCCTCTTAAATCATTTAGAGATGTTTTTAATAAAATCCAATCCTTTTTATAAGAATGTATAGAATCTATTGTATGATATAGATAACCAGCTTTTACCCCAATTCTATTTGCAACAAATTCCATAAGCTTCCATGCAAGATAAACATCATTACCAAAATGGGTTACAAAATCTGAACTCCTTTGATGGTAACAAATATTTAATACCTTTTCACCTTTTTGATTTTCTCTCACTAAAAAATCATAATACATGGAACATGGTATACGTTTACTACCATCATAATATTTACAATCATTGTTATATTCCCCATTAAAAATTGGAAGTACTGCTTTTCTTGTATCTGGGTCATTTTTCAGTAAACTAATTACTGACCTTAAAGAATCAAACATTCTTTCAGAATAGGTATAATCAAATTTACCATCTACCAAAAATTGTTCCCATATATCTTTTCTTAATGTCCAAGCTCCACCAGGATTTAATGGTTCATTGTTAATCCTTTCTAAGAATTCATTATCAGCCCATTCCTTTGAATTGGAATATATGAATAACTTGTCTACATTATTTAAACTTGTTAAACAATATTGTTCACAAATAAGTTCTCTGGTTATATAACTCTCATCACCCTCAATAACTTTATTTTGATAGGTTTTGGGTTTAACTATAGAACCCATTTCCCATAAGTTTCTGCCCATCTCTGACATCAACTCATAACAATCATCATAAATTCTCATATTTATTTAGTTTAATAAGTTTGGTTTAATAAGAATAGATTTCAATACTATCAGAATGGTAATTTGCAATCCTTGACTAATGTAACTGGTTTTTTTATGTCTTCTTGTAAAACTTTTGCAACCCTTTTATGGATTTTATATTTTATGCTATCTATTGGCTTTTCTAGAAAAGTATTTAAATCTTCCAATAGTTTTATACTCCTTTTATCCTCTTTTTTCTTTAAAAGCTTTCTAATATTCTTATGGGCATGATACATTAATAATACTGTATTATCATTAAACATCTGATTTATATGGAATACCATTTTAAAGTTATTATGACCATAAACATATTCCCCTATCCTTTGAACAAAAAGAAAATCAAATATCAACCTCTTGGTTATTTCTGATGCCCTTAAATAAACTGATATTGTGGGATTATTTTCTTTACATCTTTTACTAAAAACTATGGATAATAAGCATTTCTTACCACATCCATGGTTATTAGTAAAAGACATTGAATAATTATATACTAAGCCCTTTTTATGTAAATCATTAACTTCCCTCTTGGTTTTATTTATAACAAACTCATCAAGGTAATTAGATACTAGTAATCTCCATTTTGCTTGTGAATAATTAAATAACTTCCCAAAATCAAGATTACTTGGTAATCTTGGGTCCATTATACCAAATACCATATCATATAAGTAAGTGGCATTTTTTTGAAAAACAAAAGGAAGACCCTCTTCCCCACTTAAAAATACTTCATTAAAGTATTCCCAAGCTAGAAGAGAGTCTGGAAACCAGGTTACATTGTTATTCATCTTCTTCACCTAAATCTTCAATTGAATCAGTTATGGAACCATCACTTTCCTTAAACTTTATCAGTTTCTTTTTAGTATCTACACTTGAAAAGATATTTAGGTTATACTTGTTCACAAATTTTAAGTATACCTTCTTTATTTGATTCCTTACAAGTATAGAGGGGCATATTTCTGGCAATGGTATTCCATCCCAATTACCAATAATGCAATCCTTAGCAAAAAGTGATTTAAATTCTTTACCATATTTCTCTGGGCTGAATATCTTATATACCCTCATATATGCTTGATATTTTGGGTCATCACCTTTTTCTGATGCTTTCTTTACTCTTTTTAATGCTTTCTTTAATCTCTTTCTCCTTTCTTCATTTTTTATTTTCTCAATGATGGGTTCTATGGGTTCATATCCATTATAAAGCATTAAACTAGTATCATCTGCAAAAGCTGAACGGATAAATAATTCTACGGTAAACTCTGTATGACCAAAAACATATTCTCCCATTCTTATAGCCAATAATAAATCCCAAGGTAACCTTGTTACAACATCTGAAGCTCTCATTACTATTGTAAGCCTTGGTTTATCAATACCTATCATCCTTGAGAACATCCCAGAAACTAAGCAACCTTTACCATTGCCATGAGAATCTGCAAAATTAAAACCAATATGATAATTTCTGTTTATGGCTTTATTTTTTTCAAGTTCCCTTATTTGTAGTTTTAATTTATCCAATGAATCAAGGTCCAAATAGTTATTTAATAAACTGCTCCATTTAGATTGAGTATAACCCATTATCTTCCCAAAATCAAATTCTGGGTCAAATTTGGCTTCTTCTATCAATACTGACATCCCATAAGTATATAGTGAATTAGTTATTGAAGCCCCTTGTCCATCAGAAAATAATCCTAATTTTTCATCTTGTTCAATAAACATTTTGTTTATACTTGCCCAAGCTTCATCTCCGGTTTTAAATACAAAACTTTTCATTAATACTTAGATTTTATTCTGAATTGGTTTATCTTATTCTTCTTGAAGTAAATATAATACAGATTACTTCCATTTACTCCCATTATATTCAATGTACCAAGGAATAATATAAATGACTTTACTATCTCCTCTTGATAAGCTGATTCATTAGTCATCATTTGAGATTGCTTCCATGGTTTATTTTTAAGGAAATTCCTTGATATATTCAGTTCATAGGTTATATCCCAAAGATAACTTTTGTATGAATTATAAAGTTCATAATTGTAGTCTTCACCACAATGTAAAAGTTTAATATTATATTCTGGTATATCAAAATCAACCTTTACTTGTTCATACTTATGAATTAAGTTTACCAAATTCTTCCTCTTCACATCTGGGATTTGATTCATATTTGATAACCATTGTTTACCCAATGCCATCCCATATTCAAGTGTATTTGGGAAGTTTTGTCTCTTATTCTTTGGTAATTTACTTTCAATGTATGAATTAATATCTTCTGGTTGTATATTAGTGTAAATTAACAACTCAATGAAGAAATGTAAAGCATCTGCCATTTCTTCACTTGCATTTTGCAAATGATTCATACATTCAACAAAAGAATCAATTGAGGTTGATGATATAGTGAACCAATTTTGTTTTGTTATTGTTAATTCCTCCACTAATAATAAACTCTCATAAGCTTCTGCAAGTTCCTCAATTACCCTTGAAGTAAAATCTTTTAGGATTAATTGATTGGTTTTTGTGTTTACATTTAATGGGTATTTTGGTAACCCTTCAATGCTTATATAACTATCTAGTAGTTGTTTTTGCATTTCATATATTGATTCCAGATACTTATTATCTTTTGGAATACTTGGTTCTTCTTTTATATCTCTTGAATCCATATCACTCAGTCTTTAATATACCAATCAGGGATATAAATATCATTTAACTCTTGTTGTATATTTGTATTTTCCATAATCAAAATCCAGTTGAACCAAATCCTCCTTCTCCCCTATCTGATTTCCCATCAACGATATCATTATACCCATCATTACCTACCTCTATGATATCTGATAATATGATTGGTAAATGTAGGAATTGTATTAACTTTGCACCAGGTTTAATCATAAAGAAGTCTTTTCCATGATTCCTTATTCCAATATGAATTTCCCCAGTGTAATCTGCATCTATTACTTGAGCAGTGAATTGAATACTAAACTTTGTTGCTAACCCAGATTTATTTGCTGCAACTAAAGCAGATTCTTTATTCATTATCCAAACTTTTACCCCTGATGGGATTGTTATATCTGCACCAGGAGCTACCAAAATAAAATCAGGAGTTGTTATAACATTCTTACTATTGTTAATCTCATTGATTCTTTGGATTAATTCAGAATCTAGAACTGGACAGAAGAAGTCTATTCCTGCATCATGTTGATTTGCTCTTTTGGGTAATTGAACATCTCTTACCCTTGTGAAAATTAATTCATTGTTTTTTTCCATTTTGTTTGTTTATTACTGATTTATAAATTGTTCTAGCTTCTTCCCTGCTCAATTCATATTTTGCTTGAATCTTATCAAGGATTATTTTTTTGGGTTCATCTTTCCTTTTCAAATATCTAATAGTTTTTGACACTGCTTTTAAATCTACTAGATTTTCTAAGTCCTTAAATTCATTCTCTTTTTCCAATTGTTTTCTATCTTTTCCAATTAACTCTGCAAATTTTATGCAGCATAATTCTGAATCCCCACACATCTTGCATTCCTTGGTTGATAGGTTATATTCTTTTCCAAAGCATGGGTCCCCATTTGAACCTATTTGAGAAATATCAATTGGTTTCAATATATCTGTATCCTCAAGTTTTATTAATTCCTTTTGTTTTTGTTTCTTTGCCATTAGTTTTGAATTTTAAGTTTTCCAAATGATAATAGGTTTTTTCAAGTTTATTATGGTACCTTGTAAATTTCTATGTTCAAAAAAGAAAAGAAAAAAAGTAACCAAAAAAAGAAAAGAAAAAAAGACCATATACTCTAATAAGCTAATATCTAGGTAGCTTGCTACCTAGATAATATATTCAGGCTAATAGCCTGAATATATTTATGGCCTGATAAATATTTATTAGCCTGTATATGTATATAGCTAATAGCCTGATTAATATTTAAATATTTAAAATATAATCTACTTTTAGTCTTCAAAGAATTTACTTTTTATATATCATAAGTTAAACTTAGTTAATAATTTGACCAATATTACTAGTAACTAACTATTATACTTTTTTTGTGTATTCTATTTTTATTACCTTGAATCCTTGTTTTTGGTAATAAACTTTTCTATGATTGCCATGCCTTTTTAAAAAGGTACCTTCAAAAATAAAATCATCAAGGTAGGTTTTATTTTTGGATTCATGTTTCCTAACTAACCTTCCCAAAATTTGAATGGATTTTTCTTGGGAATCCATTGATGCAATATTCTGAAGATATTGTAAAGTAGGTATATTTTTACCTCTTGCAATAACTGTAGTGGATATTAGAATATCTATATTCCCTTCCCTTATATCAGTTAATATTTTATCTCTACCTTTTACATTGTGATGTAAATAGGCAACCCTTAAAGGTAATCCCATTTTATTAATCCTTTCAGTATAATATTTATATAAATCCTCACAATGGTCAATAAATTTGCATAATATAACCATTGGAACCCTTCCATATTTATAATTATAAAGCATTCTAGAAAATGAAAGTTTATAGGATTCTTTATTCTCAATAATATTTAATTTATATTCTCTTTGATAATCATTTGGTACCTTTTCCCCAATACCAGTATAAATCATTTTAACAATAACTTTAGTTGCTCTACCTGTTTTAATTTGTTCTGATAATTTAACTTGGTCTACCACATCCCCAATAAATTGCCTTACATTCATATTATGAACAATCCCATTTTTTCTTTCATTCATATAAATGGTACCACTTAACCCAATTCTTATGAAAGAATTATAAAGATATGATATAACTGTTTGATAAGTTTTATTATCTATGATATCTGCTTCATCAATTAAAACCATTCTTATATCTAATAGGTTTTGTTGATATTGCCTTATATTCTTAGATATACTTTGGACCATTGCCACATTAAATTTACCCCATCTATTACATTTAGAACCTTGGATAAATGCAATATCCTCATTTGGTAAAAGTTCAGGAATTTCTCTTTTAAATTGATTGAATAAATCAGAATCATTTAAAAGTAGGATTGTTGGTAAATTACCTTGATAAGCTTTATATAAAGCACAAAATAAAAGGGTTTTACCAAATCCAACAGAATAATCCCCAGCACATATAAGAAAAGGTGTATCACCTACTTTATTATTTAATAAAGTTTTTATAGCTTGTATTTGTCTTGGATATAATTTAATGGGGTTATAATTTGCCCCCAATTGAGTTGGGATTATTGGTTCAATATTTGGGATTATTCTTTTATCGGTTATTTTTATATCCTCAACTCCCCAAGATTTTAGAGTATTATATACCATAGGTAATAACCCTATTTTAAATTCACCATAAGAGGATATATATTTTATATAACCATCCCATTGATATTTCCCTTTTTGGAATCTAGTGATATGCCAAGCATTTGGATGCTTAATCCTAAAAGTATCATACAATTTCATTAATTCTTTTCTAGAACCGTTTAATTGGCACTGATTACAGTTCTTTATTATTATCTCTACCATATTAAGTTATTTTTTAAATGAATCCCAGTCATTTTGGGTTAAATTGATTTTCTTTCTTATTATTAAACCATGTTTTGAAATAAATTGGGTTAACCTTTGTTGGGCTTTTTCATTTCCCAAATCCTCCAATTTTGGAATACCATTACAAAAAGATAAAGCCTCAAATTGGGAATCCATAAATATTTTATAATCAACCCCAATTTTATCAGCTAATTTTCTTGCATGAATGAAATTAACATAATCAGTTGGATTTTTCTTATAATTATTGCTAATTCCAGTCATCTCTAGTATCTTATTTATATAACAATTATAAATTTCATTGGTTTCTTCTTTATAATTGTCTTCTGATATTTCTTTTATTGCCCCATAATAAGTTGATATCCAACTTGCTTTTTGTAGCATCCAATTTGCACAATAACTATAATTTGGTCTATTTGAATTACCCATTAAGTTTAATCCTATTTCTACAAATTGAATATACCCTTGTCTTTTATTAAGGAATTTATAATATGAACAAAATTCATCTATGATTGGTACCAATTCCCTTATTTGGGCCCATTGATTATCTGTTTGTTTTATTTTAGTAACACCCACATGTTTTAATTTTATCCTAACAGAATATATTATATCTGCTAACATATTTGCATTACCAACTGTTGATTGAGTTCTTCTAGATAATATCTTTTGGTTCTTTTTATTATTCTTTAATATTGAACGATGGTCCAAGGAATAATTTCTTGCTGTAGTAAATATGGAATCTATTTTGGATTGGGAAATTTTAATACCCTCTTTTTCAAGGATTTTAATGAAAATGGATTTTGATATGTGAATACTTGGTTCTCTCATTTAAATCTTATATTTGAATTTTAATTCTAATAGTTCCTGATAATCTAGATATCGTTGGGAATATATGAATTTCATGGTTTTTTTCTTACCAATATCATTTACATCTTTACCTTCTGGTAAGAATATAACTTTTACCTTTTTATAATTTATAAGTTTAAATGCCAAATCTATTGCTCTATCTTTTGCATCTGGGTCAAATAATATGATAACCCTTTCCACTGGGGATTTTATAATCTCATTTACCTGGTATCTGGATATTGCTTTACCACCAGATGCAATTCCTTTTTCTCCCATAGTTTGGGCATTTATTGCACCTTCACACAAATAAACAGTTTTATACATATAAAGGGCATCTTTATTATATATAATAAAAGATTTACCTAATCCAGTATCTGATACATCTGGGTTATTATATTTTGGACCATTACCTATAAATAATCTGGCATTAAAATACACTAATTTACCATTTTCATGAAAAGGGATTATGAGATACCCAAAATATTTACCCTGAGTCCCATAACCCCAACCAGACATAGCAACTTCTTTTACATTAAACCCTCTTTTAGTTACATAATTTCTTGCTGATTTAGCAAGTTCAGAATTACCAACAGTTAATAATTTAAATCCCTCTGGTAAATATAAATCTTTTCTGGATTTTAATTCTATCTTTTCTTCCTTAAATATATAACCATCATACTTTGCTTGATTAAGTATCTTTATAGCTTCTGCATATGTATCTACTGATTCAAGATACATTACTAATTGTATGGGTGAAGGGTGTTCTCCACACCTAAAACAATTGCACCTATTTCTGGATATATTTATTCCAAATTTACCATCTCTACCACAATATGGGCATTTACATTTATCCCAACCATGTCTATAAGTAAATGCCCCTAATTTTACATGAAAATATTTTTTGAGTTTACCTTTGAACTCATTAGTTAAATTTGACATTAAATATCTCCTCCTTTATGATTTGCTTTTTCTGGGTCTGCTATTGGATTTGATTTTTTTACTACCCCATTGGTTGATTCTTTTTTAATCATTTCATCTACAGTTTTACCAAGAGTTTTATCATATTTCTCCCTAGCTTCCCTTGAAAACTCTTTCCATCTTTGCCTATCACTATCAAAATTAAATAAACATCTACCATGGGATTTACCATCTCTTTGTACTACAATCTCCATTCTTTGAATCCCATGTTCTTCTTCATCATCAGTGGAATTTAAACCAATAATACATTGGGCATTTCTTATTATTGATATGGCACTTGCAATATCATTATCCTCATATCTAGTACCTTTTCTTTTTGATGCTTCCCTTTTTACATGTTGTGCAGTCCAAATTGCTTCTAATTCCAATTCTGAAGCCAGATTATCCAAATCTATATAAACATTATTTATACGTTCAGTATCATCTTTATCTTTTGATATAGAAGCTAATTTAGCTGCATAATCAATCATTAATATATGAATCTTTATTCCAGTATCTGCTTCTATTTTCTTTATTATACCTTTAATAACATTTGCATCTGATACTAGAGCAGGAACCCTTTCTACTATAAATTCAACCCCTAACCTTTTATATTTTCTCATATGTCTCTGTTCAAGTTTATCTTGTTCACCAGATACAATTTCTTTTTTGGTTTTATTAAGAGTTGATTGAACCATTCTCTCCATGATTTGATTCTTACCATTTTCAGTATCAATATATAATACATTCTTTTTCATGGTAAGATATCCTCTTGATATATTTATTAATGCAAATGTTTTCTTGGCTTTTGGTTTATCTAATATTACAAATATACTACCCTTAGAATATCCCCCACCATTTGATAGGTTATTTAATTGCCAGTATGGAGTGGGGATTATATCTGGGTCAACTCTTCTCATTAATTGTCTTTTCACTGTTCCACCAACCATATATAATGGTTCATCTTTTTTCTGTGGTTTTGAATTTCTGATTATTTTTGATACCTTATTTTGGTAATCCTCATATAGATTAAAATTAGTGAAATCCATGGATTCATTTAGGGTTTTCATTTCTATATAAGCTATGAACTTAAATATGTTCTCCTTTATAACATCTGAATCCCTTAATGGTATTGAATATAGGTTATTTATTATCCTATTAATATTTGGGATATCTTCCTTAGTAACTAAATCAACAAAGTCCTTACCACTTAATAATGAGTTACGGGTTTCTTTTAACAAGGTTTCACTTGGTAACTTTCCATATTTTCTATGAAACTTCAATAATGATTCCATTATTATTGAATGTTCTATTAGAGTAAAGTAACCTGGTTTTATTTTTTGAATAATTAAAACTGATTCCTTATTTTGTATTAGGAACCTTAAAACTTCCAGTTGGAAGTCAATGGTAAAAGTGAATTTATCACTCTGATTAATTTTCTTTTTAAATTTAGTTGCCATGTCTTTACATATATGAAAGTTGTATCTATGAGTAGTCTTTTCTAGATTCATTTATATTTCAATTTTATAAAAATCAACACATAGGGTGAAAAAGTTGATATATTTTCATACAAGTGATAAAATTATTATATATATTTGCATTGTTAAATAATTAATCTATTAAGTTATGAGTAAACAAGGTACTAATGGTTCAGAAATTCATAGGATAAAAGAATTTACCCATTATAACAGGGAAGAATTTGAAAGAATGTATAAAATCTGTAAACCACTAATTAAAAAGCTATCTAAAAATATTGATTCTAGAAGATTCAATGTTAGTCAAGATATAATTCAAAGTTATTTTTGGGATAAATTCTTATATGTATATAATAAATATCAGGATAAATATACCGAAGATAGATTAAAAGCTACATTAATAACTTCTTTACAAATTTTTAAGAACAAATTACTTAGGAATGCTTATACTAGACAAGCAGAATTTAATCAAGAATTAACTTCATTTGAGGAATTATTTGATAATAGTAAAGAAGATAAAGATGATAACCAAGAAAAGGATATTATTGAAAATGAACCAGAAGAAAATAATTTCTCTAATATGCTCCATGAATATATGAGAGAAAAATTAACCCCTGATGAATATCTGATATTTGTTACAGAATTGGACCCTCCAATGTTTCTCAAAGAAAAAATGAAAGAAGCTCATGGTAAATTATCAACCTTGAATTTAATTGAATACTTTGAATTACCAAAAACACAAAGAGCAGCTGATTATATAAGCAATATGAGAACCCATATTAAGAATACAATTAAAGAAGCAAAGGAACATTTTTCTAAACGCTAAAAGAGGGCAACTTGGTCACCCAAATTACCCTCACCATCAACTCAACTATGGTAACAAAAGAATGAGTTATAATTGTTCATCTATTTCAATCAGTGAATTTACTAAAGAATCCACTAATCTGGAATTAATGGTTTTATCTTTTAGAAGTATTACTTCTTCTTTATTATCCTGGAATAACCATTCTATTAGAACAGCATAATAGTTTCCCATTAATACTGTGAAATTACTTTCCTTATCTGGGTCACCATCAATATAATCTGCTCTTGCATTTATACCGGGAAAATCCTTTTTTAAATTATTAAAAATAATGGTTGCAAATTTATCAGAAATGGTTTGCCCCTTTGAAGTATAAATTTCAAACCCTTTTGCATTTAACCATTGGGTACCATCCCCAGCAGCATTATTATGCAAACTTACTAGAAATTTATATTCACCAGGACTTGATTTTATATTATTTGCAATTTCTTTTCTCTTTGATAAGCCTATTTCATTTTCTGTTTCATTTGTATATTTAACCCTAAAATCATTTAGGATAAGCCTATCTTTTAGTTTTTTGCATATTTCTCTACTCCATATATATTCTAAATGGGTACCATCTGGTGAACGTTTACCTTTTACATCTGACCCATGTGCTGGGTCTAATATAACTATCAATTTTCTCATTGTGGTATTTTCTTAATATATGAAAGCTTTAGACCATTTATAAATATAGAGGTTGATTGGTCCATATTGGATATGGTAAAATCATTTTTTGGTATATATACCTGTTCAAAAATAAAATCTTCAATCATTTGAATATCATCATCTTCTACTATAAAACTTAAAACCTTTTTATTACACTTAAAGTTTGATAGATATGTGGTTAGTTCTGAAAATTCATTTCTAACTAACCTATCTATTTTTACTTTTATTTTATCTTTATCGTCTATATGGTTTTCTAGCCTTATTCTAAGAATGTAATATTTAATTGCTTGACTTAAACTATTAAAATTTCTTCTCACTATTATTTGAGCTTGTGAAGGACCAATATCCCCTTCTGCAGAAGTTTCAAAATATTCAGTAGTTTTGACAGCTGCTCCATATATGGTATTTAATTTGCCAGATAATACAAATATTTGCCATATAAACAATATTACAATTATGATTATAAAAATCATAAATACACCAAAGGCTACTCTTAATGCACCAAAATCATTTGCAGCTTGGGCAATTCTAATAGAGGAATCAGTAACTTTATTAACTGATTCAGTTAAATTGTTAAGGTTTTCAGTTTGAAGTAGGATGGATAACATAATTGGGTCAATTTTGTTGAGGTTCTATTTCTATTGGTATAATTGTAGGTATTTCTGAAATTAATTCTATGGTATCTTTCGTGAATGGTTTTACATTTACTGGTATGTATTTATTGAGTAAATTGACAAAAGCATTTTTTACATTATCTATATTATCCTGAATAGCATCATACATACCTTTTGGAATATAGATATTGGCTTTTATAGTAGTACATGATGTACAATCACCATATGGATATAATCCTTTCCAATCACCATAGTATTCATTTTCTCCACTATAAGTACTTACTACGTCCTCGAATACAGCGCCTATAAGTCTATAGTTAATACCAGGATTATTACTTGGTTTATTACTATATCCGTCCTCGAATAGAATTTCTTCTAATTCAAATCTTACTCCATAAAATCTACCAAGTATTGTATAAAAATCCTGAGTGCACCTTATTTTATATAAAGATACTGCATATTTTAAAATACTTCTAGTATCTGCTTTTGGAAATCCATCTGGAGTATTTAACCAACTAGCTACATTTTCTTTAGTAAAAGGTGTACCTTTTACTAATACCCCATAAGCATAGGGTATATAATCAAAATATTCCCAAAAATAATTCAGAAATATATCAGGGGTAACATCCACATCTAATATATCCATAAAATTATCTATATCTGGTATAATATCAGTATCTAGATAATTTGAACATACTTCTATGAATCTTTCCAGAATACCTTTCCCATTCTTATCTTTATAAGTATCATAATCCTTATAATAAGCTGGGAATAAATTAGGAAATACCCATTGTTTAAAACTTTTAAACGACTTCATTTATTGATAAGGTTATATTTTGATTTTCTATGATTGGAATTTGATAGGATAATGGATATAAATCCTGATTCATAGGTAATAATGTTAATTCATATTTATCATTTTCACCATAATCCAGATTTTCTGATGGTTTATTTATAGTGATTTGAAATATTATTTTTGTTTGGGTTTCTAAATCTAATACATTTATCACCTTCCCATAAGAACCATTACCTAATATTCTATTATCTGAACCTTCTCCATAGAATTTTTGTATTAAAACATCGTAATGTTTATTAGCAAAAAATGTATTTACTATAACTATATATTCTTCACCAGTAGTAACTGGATTTATGTTTTGAACAAAATATGAAATATTTAATGGTAAACTCGTATTTTTTTGGGGAATTGGATATGGTAGTTGATATAATTTATTTATGGTAAGGTAATCAACCATACTTTGATTATCAATTAAAGCATATATATCTGATAATCTTACTGGTTTGTTTATATCTGAATTATTGTAATCATAAGCTGTAGTTAAAGCTTTCTTTACTTGATTTGAAATATCATTAGATTTAAAGGATTTTTTCCCAGTTATGGTCATATCCAAAAATACTTGTGATTTATGGGTGGATAATACTTCTATGCTAGTAGTAATTACTTTACTTTTGGATATTATTTTTTCAACAGAATCTAATAATGCACTAGAAGCTTCCCCTCCACCATCTGGGGTTATATAAATTTCTACATATCTTCCGCAAATATAATTTGCATAAGCTTTATCTACCCCACCAACCATTTTGGCAATAGCTTCAAAATCTTCTTTAGTAATTGCTACTCCAAGGGTTTTTATTGATAAAGGGATATGATTTTTTAACATATTAAAAGTTTCATAGTCAGAACCACCAGTAGCTGGGATTACATTATTAATTGTAATCTTACTATCTATAACTTGAATATCTTGTGGTACAGTAGTAAAATTATTGGTAGCTATATTACCAGCTGAACCATAGGTTAATGAATATGAAGCTTCTATGGTTGCATTATATTCTGGTTTCATACCAAATTGACCATCACCAAATTTTATATATGGTCTAAGTTGTTCATCTACCTCTATCTTATATACCTTATCCCTTGATGAAGAATAAGCAAAGGTATCTACCAAAATCCAGGGTTCATCATTGATATACAGATTCATTGAACCTTCTACATATTTTTGGTCTGAAGGTATATCAGTTATATATATTATGGAATCTGGTGATAATATATTTCCTAATTGGATTCTATCTGGTACCCCAACTGATTTTTGTTGTACTAATGGTACAGTTACATAATAGGAGTCTTTATACCAAATAACAGTTTTTGTGGATATCCAGGTTTTACCATCTGAAGATGTGAATTCAGTATTTAATGGAATTGTTATATCCTGACCAATTGGAGTATCATCATTCTTATATAGAACAACATCTACTGTAGCTGGAATTGCGGATTTAATATGATAATCTACTAGTTTGGCATGTTTATATAAAGAAGAATATCTTCTAGCAGTTGGAAGAAATGCTTCTCTTGCCATATTATCAATATAATAATGAATTACTTCTGCAATAGCTGCAAAAATGGATATTATGATTACAAATATATTCCCTTCACTATAATCAGTTATTTCTGGGATTTGTAATCTTAATTCGGATATTAATTTAGCCTTAATATCATTAAAAGACCTTTGATAAGGATTTAACCAATTATTACTAGTTGACATTGATGGTATTATTTGATGGATTATATTCAAAATTTAATTCACTTATTGAGGTTTGATTTTGGATTGCAAACCTAATTTGTATATGGATTTTATCATATACTCTTTCTGATTGAACATCTAAGGCTGTTATCCTTGGTTCCCAGGAAACTATGGAATTTTTCACAAAGGTTTTTATCATGAAGGATAAGGCTTGAGTATTTGGTTCTTCAATACACTCCCACACTCTAGACCCAAAATATTCTTGCCTTATCCTTTGACCTAATTGATATGTGAAAAGAGAAGTAAGGTTCTGTTTTATAAGATTAATATCTCCTTTTAGGTTTCTCCAAGAGATTTTATTTACAATTGTACCATCTGGTTGTACAACTTGTTCTGGGTTCCCATTTTCATCTAACACTGTGGTTAATTTTATTGGGAAATATGGGCCAGTTCCTATATAGTTGAGTTGTTCTAGATTCATAATATTAAATTATTAAGATATTGTATTACCAAATGTACCAGTTACTGGACCCATTGAAGTTACTAGACCAGTAGTATATGTAATGGTAGCACTTTTAATAGCATTAATAATGGCATCTGCCAATTTATCTGATACTTTATCTAATGCTCCATCCCTATCATCATCTGCTTGATTCATTACTTCTGTAAAAGCAGATTTTATTTCTGATTTAATTGTTTGTTTTACTAACATAATTTCTATTCCTCTAAATAATTATCAAGTGAATTCTTAATATCAGTAAAAGTTTGTGCATTTATTGGGGTACCAGAAGGACCTACTCCAGTAGTTACTGTTAATTGAAGTATAGCATCTAATATTTGGGTTAATGTTTTCTTTAAACTAAAATCATCACCAAAATTAAATGTAAAACCTTTTTGTGTCATTTTAAGACTTGGTCCTTCTAGTATTGATATATTTACTTTGGAGTTAGTCTGTATATAAAGTTCCCCATCAACATCTTTTATATATATCTTGTTACCTTCTGGGGTAACCAATCCTATTGAGTTATTATCTTTTAAATCATCTGGGGTTTCTCCGGTTGCCCAACCATGATAAGACCATAGTGGTCTCAATGGGTCACCCCCCTCAAATTCTATATATACAACTTCTCCAACTAATGGGGTAGTTAACTTTAATCCATGAAAACAACCCCCAATAGTGGTGGATTTAGGTAAGGCCCATATCTTAATACCATTTTGTACTGATGGTATGTATACATGAACTCTATTCATATTCAACTCATCATTGTTGTTAATAACAATAGCTCTATAAGTTGAATAATATCTACCTAGATATTCTAAGCCATTTTCTTGAATTATTAATCCTAAATTACTATTATCCATTACATCTCCTCTTCATTTAATTTATTAACATCTATTTTAGTAGATAAAAAATCCAGGTTATCAACATACCCATTGGGATGTTCAACATTATATATCTTATATTCATTACTATTTTCACCTGGTGTAGCTACAATACTACCTATGGGATTAGCTTCTCTAACATTTTCTAGTAAAATTTCCAATTTTGACCTAGCAGTGCCTGGGTTTTTACCAGCTTTTTCTGCTTCTCTAACATTTTGTCTTAATTTTTCAACTAAATTATTAGTTGCAGTAGAAGCTTTAATTACTGTTTTACTTATGGTTTTATCTTTACGAACAAATTCTATATCACAAATATAACCAGATTGTGGATTTATATTATGACTAACTTTTTTGGTATACCAAACCCCAGAAAATCTTTTTGAAACATTCAATATATTTATATTCATTGATGATTCAATAATTGGGTCTCCAACTACTCTAGCAGTTGCTTCAACCCTATTTATCACTGAATTTATAACATCATTACCCATACTGAATTTGGAGTTTAATTTTACCTCTGAGGTTAAAGCTTTAACTCCATCAATAGTAAATTCTTGTTCTACTAACCTAACAGTATTATATGTGTAATATTTTATTTCTCCATCAGTAGCATTATTAACAGATATTACAGCCATATCTCCTCTGGTATTTAAATAATCCAAAAAAGACATACCAAAGGTCTTATTATTTACAATCTCTAAAGCTTGTGGGTTTGGATTACGTGGGTCTATATATAATCTAAGCAAAAATTTTCTTTTAAATTTAAAAGGTGGGAATTTATCAAGATTATGTAATATATCACCAAGTTCTTGGTCTGTAAGATTTTTAGCACCTTGGTAAAATTTATCCCTACTATTATAAACCCTTTGGGTTTCTTTAATATAGTTTTCTAACTCTTCAGAAGTTATACCTGGATTACTGTTATAATATTGAATAGCATCCTCTGTTGAATCAAATGATTTATAATCATTAAGATTATTATTACTTAATAAAGGGTTTATAGCTTCCCCATAATACTGATTAGCATAGTATAAATTGGATTGAGATATATTATTGTTCCAATATTGTTGAGTATGTTCTATACTACTTGTACCACCATATTTAGATTCTGCTTTACCCAATTTTCTTCTACCAGAAAAAACCTCAAACATAGAAGAACTGGTACCATAATATAAAAGATTTAATAATTTCTTAAACCATGATTCTTCTTCACCTTGATATAAAATTACTTTCCCCTCTTCCCCCTTAGTTTCATCAATTATTTCATGGGCTTGTACAGTTACATTATCCATATTTTTATCTGGGGTTATATCTGAACTTTGAGCTACTGAAATTGAAGTTCTATTTGTCTTAGATTCTACTTCAAAACTTAATAATTCACCATTTCCACCAAAATATGTATACGTTTTAGTTATAGGTCTATCATATTGCCTATTGTGAATAGTTAACTTACCATCTCTACCATCCATATACATTGGGTCTTCAGAGGGTAATGATTTAGTAAATTGTTTAAATTGACCGTACTTATTTTTTGGGGTACCAATAAAAGCTGAAATATTTGCTACCTTTCTTTCTATTACAATTTGTTTATATAAATCTGGTTCTTTCTCTAGATATGTTTTTAATTTTTCCCAGTTTTTCTTTAACTCATTGGAATCTGGGTTAGCTGGCATATCAAATAAGGTATATCCAGTAGCATTTTCAACTTTCATTGAAGCATGTTGTGGTAATATCTCTGCTATTGGAAGTCCAAATTGGTCCCAAAAACCATTATTTTGTATTACAAAGTAATCATTGACCTTATCACCAGTAAACAATTTATTTAATGGAGTTTCACCCCTGTATTCTTGACCAATATAATGATGTTGGATAGGTATTTCATGGTAATCTATTATGGCAAGGCCAGTTGGATTATTGTTACAAATATCCATATAATAATCATACCAACCATTTAATGATTGATTATTATAATACTCTGCCTGTTGATTTTTTAATAGAATGGTAGCATCAGAAAATTCCACTGTAGCTCTTACACCACGTTCACTAAAATTTACTGTTGTATTAGTAATAATTACCTTTCTGAGTGGTCCACAAAAATGAGTATTTTTTGAAAATATATAACCCCATTGTAGATATATTGTCATCTCATAACCCAAAGCTGGTATATCCATTACATCTGGATTATCACAATCAATAATAAAACTACCTTCATCGGGACCCTCTTCTAGATAATCATATTGAAAATTGGTAATAAAGGTACCTAATGGTAAACCACTTTTAGGTTCTATTATAACTTCTTTAAGATTATTAAAGATAGCTACATATGGAGTACCAGTACCATGCTCCAATACTTGACTACTATCTTCCATTATATTCCTGGTATTATAAGTTCCATACCCTCTTCCAATTCAGTAAAGGGATTAAATATATTATTTATATCACATATATAAACCCAATATCCAGAATCACCATAATATTGAAAAGCTATATTTTGTATAGTTTCTCCTTCTTTTACAGTATGGATTTTACTAAATTGGGAATAATTTAATCTTGGTCTTTCCAATGATATATCACCATTGGGGTATTTTAATAAGTACCCCTCCCCATAGGGGTTAAAAGATTTTCCCATAAATTAAAATGGTTTTAATTCGGTTGGTATAGTAGTTTTTGGAATACTATCAAAAGTAGTTATATTATTGGAGATGGTTGTTTGAACTCCCATTACTTCTGATGGTCTTAATTTTTGTAATTTCTCTGGTGAACAAATATCATTATGGGTAAGGTTCTTACCAGTTACTTTTTTAAATACCAAAGATTGAGTTGCTATACTTGGCAATAAACCAAGATTTATTGTTCTAGTTACACTTCTTGAAAATTCATCAGTATCAATTGAACTACCACTATACCTATCCTGAAAATTATTTAATTTGTAGCTTGCAGAATAAAGAATAAATAAATCATTATCAAATATACCAGAAGTACCCCATGAAATTCTAAGAACAGGTGGGGCCTGGTTATACCCATTTGCTTTTGACCATGATTCTAATAATCTACACTTGGTTAAAACATCCTCTCTATTCATGGGGTCATTAGAATACCAGGATATATCAAATGATATGGTATCTTCTCCACCAGTATACATCATGAATGGGTTATTCCTACCCATTGACATTATTGATACCCAATTTGTTTGGGGGTTTATATTTACTTCATTGGGTCTATTTTGAATAACAATAGATATTGGGGGGCTTACATTATCATTTATAATAATAATATTGTTTTTAGGTATTAAGGTTTCTCTTTGAAGTTTTCTTATACCCTGATTTAGTGATAAAGTGGAGATACCCGGATTGGATTTACTATTTTCTAATTTAAATGAAGTATTTACTAGTGAATTTTTATTTGGGGTGGTTGCTCTTCTAAAAATAGTTTCTCCATTTTTACTAGTTGATGAAGTTGGCCTAGCTGTTTGTAAACCTATACCAAAGGTATTTTTTATATCCCTTATTACCCCACCAAATTCATATTCTAGAAAATTTATCTTTGGAAGCTTAGGGTTTGCCCTATTAATAAGTAATGTAGCTCTAAGAGCTTTGTTATCTATTGGGCCTAAACCATTATTTGTAATACCAGCAATAGTATTATCTATTTTGGCAGATAATTTATTTCTTGCTGAATCAACTATATTATGTACTAGACTAGCCATATCAATTAATTTTTAGCACCAAGTGTTTGGATATCTGATTGATTGGATTTGGTTATCTCTTTTTTAAGGATATTACCACTTTGGTCAACAGTAATATTTATAACTGGTACAGCATTATTATTTTTTAAGTAATTTTGTAAAGCCCCCAAGGTTGTATTTAAAGCTTTTACTTCTTGAGGTAAATCAAGATTTTTACCAGCTTTTTTTCTTTCTTCCTCTGTTAGGAATTTACCAGCTAATGTATTTACTGAAAAAGTGTTCTTCTCTATTTGTTTGGTGTTTTTGTCTAGAGCATTAGCAGCCATTTTTATTAATGGCATTATTAAAGTAAGACCAAGACTAACTAAACTTAATCCACTAAATAATTTTGAACCTATGCCTAGAATTTTTGTCCACCATGTAGATTTAGTATTTGGATTATTACCAAAAAATCCAGCAACAACTTGTTTACCAGTACCATGGGTTTCTGTATATCTAATAGCATCCCTTTCTTTCATAAAAGTTCCTTTACCTAACCCAGTAACTGATTGGTCATGAGACCTCCATCTCTTAGTTCTTTGGTCATATACTACACCACCAACTGGAGTCCCAAGATGTTTAGCCATAGAAGCATAATATGGTAACCCATAAGTAGTTTGAGCATTTAATAACCCTTGTAATCTCATATAATTCTGTAAATCAAGGGTAGCTCCTTGCCAACCACCTCTGATTAACCTGAACATATTAGTAAATCCAATCTGGGTATCACTCCTTAATAACCTCCATTTGGTAATTAGTTGAAGTACCTTGGTTCCAACTAATCCAATAAATGTGGATAATACAAATACTTGGGAAGCAAAAGCCCCAACTGGGGTGGTTACAAATTCCCTTACTGCTTCTATAATTTGGGATATGGTATTTAATATTGGCATTAACGCTGGACCAATTTGTTCTGTAAATGCCACCTTTAAATTCTCCCATGCAGATGATACCTTATCTATAGAACCAGCTAGAGTATTCATTCTTTTATCAACAATAGATTTTGCAAATCCTGCTGAATTATTCTGGATTTGGTCTAATAGATTCCTATATCCTTCTAGGTCATTCATAATAGCATTTGCTGCTCTTTGACCTCTGACACCAAATATAGCACCAATAGCTTTACCTCTATCAATTGATGGTAAATTTTCAACCCCTTTGCTTATTTTTTCCATGATGTCACCAAAGTCTATAAGGTCTCCTTGGGCATCCACAAAATCCTGTTGAGATAATCCCATTCTTTGTAAGAATGAATAGGCATCGGTTTTTGGGTTAAAGGCTTTTATAAGGTATCTTGCCATGTTACCTAATGAAGTACCAGCCATTGAACCTTGTATACCAGCATTACCAAGAGTACCAATCATTGCAGCTACTTCTGGAAGTTCCTTCTTTAACATAACCATATCAGCTGCAGAATATTTAATGGATTCTGCTAAATCTGTCATGGATATATTTGCAGAAAGTGTTGCTTTGGTTAACTGGTCTCCAACTAATTCTGAAGCACCATCACCTACAATTTTAAAGGTCTTCATAACATTGGTAATTAAGTCTGCAGCTCCACCTTTACCACCAAGTTCCATACCAGTAGCATTGGCTACATAAGCTGCACCCTTAATCATATCATTAACCTGTTCAACTGTATTACCAGCCATTGCTAGATATTTCATACCAGAAGCAATATCTTGGGAACCAAACATGGTTTCAAGACCCAAGGATTGAGCAGTTTCCGATAGCATTTGTAATTGCTCCCTGGTAGAACCAGTAATAGCTGATACAGTGGTCATGGTATCAATAAATTCAGCACCTTGTAATACTGTATTAGTTATTCCAGTAGCAACATTTAAAAAACCATTATATACATTACCAAGAATACTATCTGCAGTTTGAAGATTTGCTGTTACTGCTTCCTTAGCTTCATTATGAAGTCTTCTAATTGCAGCAGAAGCATCTTTAGCTTGATTGGAGAATCTATCTTGAAGTACTAGAGCAATACCTATTTCCAAGGAATTACCTCTTAGACTTCCACTGGTGACATAAGCCATGATATTGGGGGTTATTTTTTATTTAGAGAACCAAAATAATCAGACGCCAATTTTAATAATTTTAATCGACGTCTGATTGGTAAATATAACAATTCAGTAAAACTGATTCTTATTTTTGCTTGATGTAGGTAAAAGAAATCTCTCTCTAAATCTCCCCCGGATAGAAAAAATCCTTGATAGCCATGATATTAATATCAGCTGACATACCATTATGGGGATTCATTAGAGTACAAATCCCTGAGAATTCAGGGTCTATAGCTTTTACATTAGTTCTTATCTCTCTCATATCCTTCATTGAGAATAAATGGAAAGAAGATACTTTTTCCCATTTTCCATCTACTAATAGGCACAAATTCCTTGCTACTAGAGCTTTATTTTGGGTTCTTTGTTCTAATGGTAAATTAACTAAATAAGATTCACTAGCTCCAGTTAATAAATCAAATTTAACCTCTTTACCAGATGATAATGAAAAAGCTATATCTTTAGTTTTATCTTTTAAAGGATATGGTTTTATAGCATTTGGTTTACTAGCCAAAGTATCATCATCAATTTCCTTTGAATAATCAAATAGGTATTCATCCAATGGTTGGCAATAAGTACTTTTTCCACCCCCATCAGGACCCCAATCATATTCAAACTCTAGGTCTTCCCCATTAGATAAAATCCTGGATTTTATTAGGATTGCATATCTATCTAATGAGGGCATCATATGAGCTTGTTCTACTGTTAATTTTCTATTAGTTGTAGAGTTGGTATCAATTACTATACCAGCTATAAATCTTGAAATATTTATTAATGTCGAAGCTTCTGATGGGTTTGATAAAATATCATCATCTGCTCCATTTTGTTCCCTAATGGTATATTCATATCCAGAGGGTGCTGTAAATGTTACATTGTAACCTGTTAATTCTTCTTTTTCCATGTTGTGTTGAGTTTAAATGGTTATAAAAAAAACAAAGGGAGAACCCAATAATATATGAGCCCTCCCTTTTTCATAAAAGCAATATTATAATTTATCACAAGTACCTACTGAGAACTCTATTTCTTCAATTGAATTATCAGAACTCATACGGTCTAATTCTTGCCCATTTACTCTAGTGGGCCATACTTCAGTTAATACCCATTTATTTAGAACTGATACTCCATCTTCTGCTAATTCTTTTACAATTACGGTTTGCCAATATTGGCTAGGAGTTAAACCACCACCATTAATCATATCCTGAACTGAGAATAACCAATCCCAGAACCAGGTATCAGAACCAGAAGTAGTTTCAAGTTTCTGAGCAGTCATGGTACCTACTGAAACTCTACCACCAGTTTTAACTGAACGGTTTACATCCCCATGCTCTACTTCTTCTATTGTAATCTCAGGTAAAGTTACATTCTGAAAAAGATAAGCATTTATTGGATGTGAAGGAAATTCTATGGACCATAAAAATTTCTTTCTTGGATTTTTTACTTGAGCTGGCATAATCTTATATCTTTAATAAATTTACTCTGCTGATATGTTTACATCTTTTGATACAGAATCAATTACAATATCCATGGTTACTTCTTGCAAGGGAACAATCTCTTTATATTTCAATATAATATGATATTTTCCTTGTCTTACATCAGCTTCATTATTTACTACCAAATCATCATATGATTGAGCATCTTGGTCACCCATCCAGGTATATTCGGTAATAGCAGTACCAATTAAGTCATCAAGAATTTTCTTGGCTTCATAATAGATACTTTGCCAAGTAGACCAAGTATTGGGTTCTTCCAAATAACTTTCAAGAATAGGTCTTAGATTCTTTTTGAGATAAAGATTCAATCTTACAATTGAAAGGAATTTTTCTGAATCTGATTTGGGATTAGAAGTAAACCCATGCCAAAGCATAGTTCTTTTTCCTTGGGTTCTAGTATCTTTTATTACAAAAAGATTGCAATACCATTCTGCTAATTTTTGGAGTTCTTCTATTTTACTAGGTCCACCCAAATTTTCAGTTACAGGACCCAATGCAGAAGCAATTACCCCCCTATTCATACCAGAGAATGAATACCAAGGACCATATTGAGAAGCAGAAGCATCACCCAAACCAATTACTGAACCAAGAAGGTCACAGCTTTGTAAAGTCCCATTTGCATCATAATATTTAATACCACCAGCAAAATATGCAATATTTTTAGCATACCCAATCTGTGGTACTAAAGTTTCTAATTGATTTATGATACCATCAGGAGTTTGTACTTTTCCTTCTGAATCATATTTGGGAACCTCTACATATAATACAGTTTCAAAATTTGCAACTACATCTTTTGCAATTTCTACATAGGCAGATTTCCAACCATTGGGGTCTGGGTCTACTCCAGGTCCGGGGGATTTAGCTTTTACCATATCATTTTGATGAATATGGGAAGCTATTAATTGGTAGCCATCTGAATAACCCTTTAAAGCTTCATAAGCTTCAACCCAAGTAGCAGCACTTGATTTACCACCATTATCACCTTCATTTATAATTACAAGAGGAGATGAAGCAGTACTTATTGCTGTATTATCAAATAATACTGAACCTTGCCAATTAGAATAACTAGCAAGAGTAGAAACTACTCCATTAATACCTTGAGCTTTAAGTTTATTATTAAACTCATCATCAAATGATGCTGTTGATTCATCTGAAGCTAAAACCAATTCTATATTGGGTGTATTGTTAATAAAATCCTGTAAAACCTGAGATTCTACAAATATACTTGAAGAACCAGCTTTTGAACCAGAGAAGAATTGGTTAGTGGATATAATATCTTCTGCAGCTATTTGCATTTGATAATCATGTTCACCCTCTGGGTCATTATCAATGGTTGTATAAGCTTTAAACTGCTGGAAATAAATTTTTGTAGTAGGTCCTTCTTGGGCATAAAATCTACCATAAAAATTTCTATTTAACCCATAACCAGTATCATCAAGAATTGGGCTACCCGCTTCTTTAGTATTGATATTTAATATCATTGATATAGTATCATCACTATTTGGGTCTTCCAATTTGATTGTTATTTTGGTTTGTGAACCCGTTGAACCTTCACCTGTTGTAGAACTGAAGGTATAGGTTTTAGCTTGTCCTTTTGCTACAGTAGTTTCTGCACCAGCTACTCTTGATACCCTAATCTTTGAACCTATTTCAAAGGCTTTCATAATATTAGAAATAGAACCATCAGGAACTATTTCTTCCCCATACACCCTTTGGAATTGGGTATAGGTTGAAAAAACCTCATCTGGTTGATTAAAAGGACCCTTAGTAGTACGAGCCATTACATGGGATACCCCTAATAACGGTACAGATTGCTGTACATTGTTGTTTTGAAAGTTGAATTCAACTCTAGGTGTATTAGGCATACTTTTTATATTTTGGGATTAATAATTTGTTTATTTTGAAACTTCTATTAGGTTATATCCATAATTTTCTAATAAAAGTGTTATATCTGTAATAGGTACAAGGTCTGCTTTTTCTGTAATTTCATTTATTACACAATCTTGAATAACAAATTGGTAAACTTTCTCTAATAACCCAAAATCCAAATTGGGAATATCAAAGAAGTTTACCAATTCCAGAAATATATTACCAGAAAATAAAAATTCATCTACGTTATAAGGTTTTAAATAACCCCTTTGTGGGATACTATAAAACATTACTTGATGTAATAATCTTAGGTCTTCTTGGTTATTAGCTATTAGGTGTATATCTATAAATTGGTCTATGGTTTCGTATGGTTCTTCCGTTGCTGTAAATCCTATTCCTTCCTCTTTTTGTATAAGTAACTTGGGTAAACCAATTCCACCAGGATAGAAACCCCTTGCATTAACTACTATCCTTGGAGTAAGTTTCTTATCCTTGGATTGATTATTCCCAGTACCAAATACCCAAATATATTTATTTAATTTATCCATGTCTTCTTTAAACCTTTTTTGGTTTTCAATACTTATGGGTAAATAATTATTTGGGTCTAGTGAATATCCAAGTTTTATAGAAGCATTAAGCAAGGCTTGATATATTGACCTTTCTATGATTTCTTGTGAATTTATCATATTTATTACCCCCATTTAACTTGGTTGGCTCTTATACCAAAACCATATAATTGTTTTCTGATATTTTTTATAATCATTGACCTTAGTCTATCTTTTCCACCAACTGCATTTATTGCAGGATTCCATAATGGTCTTGGTGGTATAGTTCCTGATGATTTACCTCCACCTCTTCCACCAGTTCCATATTCAAGAATTCTTGCTAATTCCCCAAGAGTTATACCACCTGATGATGACCTTCCTTTTGACCTTGGTAATCCAACAAGTGTTTTATCCTTGTATTTAAATAATCCTATTGCCCTATAATAAGTACCAGTAAGGTAATAAATTGGGTGTTCCCCATATTTCTTTGTAGTGACAGGACTATGAGGTTCCCAATTTATACCTGTACCTTTTGGTGGAGTTCCAGTAGCTATGGAAAATAATACAATCTTTAATAAATCCTTTGAAAATTTATTTACTGCTGTATCATACCCTTTTTTAATACTGGGTCCAAGATTATCAACTAATTCTATGGCTTTATGCCAATCACCATATAACTTTATTTCTATTGGAAGGTTACCAATTGAAGGTATTGATAAATGTGGTGTTTTTTTAGCCATAGAAGAGTTTTACTTTTAATGTTTATATAGAAACCTAGCAACTAAATACCCAGCTACTAGAGAACAGGTTGACCATAATATTAATAATAATGATTCCCATATTGGAAGATACTTCCAAAGAAATGCAATTACTATAAACATGGCTATTAAATAGATAATTAACCAAAAATATGGTGATTTAATCCACTTTTTCATAAGTTACAATATATTTACTTTGATTATAAACTCTCCATTGTTTCTTTGTTAGGATTAGGTAATAATACAGTACCAATAATGATTAATTCAAAACCAGTCATACCACTACCATTTTCACTTTTTACTAGACTTACTTGATATCTTACCCAACAATTATTTAAACTTGAAACCATCATTTCTATTTCGGTAAGATTACCATATATACCACTTATTTTATGGGGAGTACTCCATTCAACTATACCACCCACTCCATTTCTTCTTGGAATATATATTACTGAATCCTGGAGCGAACCTGGGTTCGCTCCCCAATTAGTGATATTAAGTATTATGGTTTTAATTGATGAATTATTTATAAAACTTACATTATTACCAGTTAATGTAACACTAGCAATGGTATTACTAATTAGGTTATAACTTGATAAAGCTTTATATGTATTGGATAATGTATTGGATAATGAAACTATTAATGAATGATTATTTGATGCTTGATTTAAAGCAGATTCTGCATCACTCATAGCTTCAACTGCTTTATTATTAGCATTATTAGCTAATTCATAAGCTGCAAGAGCATCATTTTTATTCTGTGTAATTCTTTTATCTAATTCAGTATACCAATTAGTTTCACTACCAAGATTAGCAATATCCATTAGAGTTACACAATTGGCTGCTGATACCTGGATTCTTTCAGTACCAACTGGGGTTACTTGGTTAAATGTTGATATGTCTTTAAATTCTGGCATAATATTTTATTTTTTATGGTTAATATTTATAGGAAGCTTTATTATCATCATATATACTCACATTACTATCAAATGTGGCTACTACACTATTATCTGTTTGTTGTAATACTTGTAAATAAGCTATTGGTTGATTATTATCTATTTTTTCTGATATTCCTTTGAATCCAATAACTTTTACTCTTTGAATACCTTGGGTATTTTTATCTGAAGTAACCAAGACTTGGTCATTTTCCTGTATTTTAGAAAAATCAAGATAAAAATATTGATTAGTACCATCTCCCCATGGTATTGATATTTTTAATTCCATAATATTAGGATTGTTTTACATATTGGGAAGAAGTATTTGAATATAAGGATTTTTTGTTATCAAATGTGGCTACTACTCTTGTATTGTCAACCTGTTGTGTAACAAGTAAGGAAAATTTTACTTGTAAATCTGGGTCTATATTTGGTGAATTAGTTTGGATTGTAATTATTAAATCCCTTGGTTGATTTCCAAAATTAAAATCCGAGGTTATGTTTATGGTTTGGGATTTTTCATTAGGATTATAATTAACATATACCTTATCCCCAGTACCATCATTCCATGGTATTTCTGCAACAATATTGGAACTTGCTTTTGCTTTCTTTGACATAATCCTTATTAGGAAAAAATCCAGGTGGGTTTTGAATTCCACCTGGATTGTTGATTAATCTTTTTAAGAAACTGTGAATGTAGTATTGGTAGTAACTTGTACTTGTACTTCTGAACCATCTTGAGGTACATTGATAGAAGTAGGAGATACTTCCAAAGTCGGATCACCAGCAGTTTGATTAAGAGTAAGAGTAGCTGATACACTGGAACCACCAGCTCCTTCTACTGTAATCTGTTGGGTTCTTGCATCTACTGTCTCATTTTCAACAGCATTTAAAGTTAAAGTGAAGGTATACTGAGCAGTTGCTCCAGGGTCACCATCAATAGCAACACCATTTACAGTATTAGAACCATTTGCCTGATATTCAATTGAAGAAATATCTTCTGTGATTATATCACCTGCACCCTTTTTAAAGGTAAGTTTTTGGGAGTTTGATTTACCAGTAATAGTAACTACTCCACCAGCTTTATCAACTGCAGGTGAACTATTATCAAAACTTACAAACTCCTTTTTGGGTAATAGATTTGCAGTAAATTTCTTGGGTTCTGAAACTCCAGGAGCTGTTACTGTAAATTCTGCTGATTGTTTAACACGGTTACCACTATTGGGTGTTTGTGCTTTTACTTTTAAAGTAGTATCCCCACTACCTGTACTAGGATTTACTACTATACCTTTTTTGGTTACTTCTGCCATTTTTTTTTTATTTATTCCACAGAAAAAGTTGTATTTGTGTACACTTGATTAGTATCTTGAAAATTGTTTTGTTCAGATAAAAATACACTTAGTTTCTCAAGAGAAAGTCTTGGTTCTGAATCATCATTGGTCCAAACCACTAAACCATTAAAAACAGCTTTTCTTATTTCCCTTCCATTAAAAACAATTCTTTGGATTTTTCTGTTATTAAATGAGCTTATTGGTGTTGCCATAATCTAATTCCCTACCTGAACTACAAATTTATTGGTAGTGATAATATTACCACTATCTAAATACACTAAATCAAATTGGATTTCATAGAGACCATCATTATCAAACAAAAGGTTTATTGGGATACTCAATATAGAATTTGGTTCTATGGTAAACCCAGTTGAACCACTACTGATATAAGAAGTATTTGTTCCAACTTTATTAAAATCTGAATCCTGTATAATTAAGTTCCCAGATTCTTTGGAATTATTTCTTAATAATATCCTAACCCTTTTATAGGTATTATCTGTGGGGTTTTCTAGAATTAAATTTAATATTCCAGAGTTATTCTTAATAAATTTATTCTTTATCTCTGCATTACTAAATCTTGGGATTTTTTTTTCTGCTGAAGAACGTAATACCACAGATGATACTGGTTCATATTCAAAATATAAAACATTATCTTCTTTTATAGGTGCACTATCAGTTACTACTATGGATTTTACCATATCAGAAGTAACTGAATTCTTTGGTATGGAACTTGATGATGATTGGTTCCCTCCTACTCCTATAATTAATTGTCCTGACATTTTTTTTACTTAATACCCATACTGTAAAGAATTTTCAGGGGCATCTTGGATTTCCGAAATTATTTCTGGGTTCCAACCAGGATATATCTTTGTGGTAATGAATTCCCCACTTCCTGCTGGTTTAACTGATAAGCTTATTGCTTCATCAGTTATATTTTTAATAAGGAAAACCTCCTTAGGTGAACCAAGCTTAAAGTTACCACTTGGTATATTACCTATTACACTTACCTGTAAACTTAGGGTAATGGATTTTCTACCTTGATTTTTCATTATTTGAATCTTTATTGGGGGTACCTTTATTTATGGGTATACCCAGAATTTTAATTAATATTCCTATCCCCATTATTGTTATATTTTTCTTGTAATTCTAAAGCTTCTTGTTCTGGTAATTCCATATATAAATCCAAATTGTAGTCATCTGGAATAAATAATTCCCTTGCTATTATTACCCCATTTATAAAATCCTTGTTTACAAATAGGAACCCTTCTTTTGATACCAAATGTTTCATATCATCTATTTACTACCCAATTTTTACCTGTAGCTATTTTTATATCTTCTTCTGTTAACTCTTGTGCACCAGTTGTACCAACTAAATTCATAGTTCTGGTTGATTGACCAGTAAAATCTGGTAATTGATTAAATATATCCACCAATGCTTCTCTACTTATTACACAATAAATAATTGATAGCACATTATTATATGAATTATTCCATACAAATTGAGACTCTTTACTAAACTTTATACCATTAAAACTTGAGTTTGATATACCAAAATCCAATAATTTACAATCTGGTATATCAAATACAAAGTCTGGGATATTAAAATATAAAATCTGATTAATATGTGTCCCTCTCTCTGATAAACTACCAAAATCTTTTGGGATAAAAAGTTCCTCTAAACTAAGAAGTGAATTTAAGAAATATCCAGCATTGTAAATATATGGCATTGATGGGGGGTATATTACTTTCCTTAACCTAATAGAATTATTTAAATTATCATATACAGAATCCCCTAAGAATGGCTCCTGTGGATAAATAAGTTCTTCTACCATAAAAGAATAATATCCCATTTGTGGTATGGACCCAGCATAGGGAGCAGGATAATCTGGCTTTCTTATAAATTTAAATTTTGAGAAATCACATATCTTCCAATCTCCCTTTATGGACCTGCAATTATTATAAAAAGGAATAAGACTTCCTTCTACTATATTCATTTTCTGAATCCTTAAAAGACCATATAAGGATTCAGAAATAGAGAAAATTGTATTACTATTGATATGGTCTTCTGGAAAATATTCGATGGTTATAGGGTCATCTAGTATAAACCCTCTAAATTTTGGGAAATTATTACCATTTATGCTAATAAAACTATATAAATATTTCCCCTTTATTTTTACACCTAAAAGATTTGTACCAAATGAATATATTTGTACTAATGGAACTCTTTTTATACTATATCTTTTTTCTGTAAATATCTTATCTCCTACTGAAATAAAGGTAACTGAATCATTTTGTAATCTTACTCCCTTATAGTAAGTTGTAATTTGAGAATATATACTATATGAAAAAATATCTCTATTATCCAAACTCTCTGATATAGTGGTTCTAACTACCCAAAATCTTCTACCTTGTGAATCTATACCAGTCTCTTTATAATCATTTAAAAATATGATATCTGTATAGTAATTTACTGTAATAGGAGTTATCAGTTCTTCTCCTATATAGTGTCTTAATCCGGAATTATTTTCTGAATATGCTATGGTTAATATAGATGGGTACATTGGATATTCTGTAATTATAACATTTACAAATTTATCCTCCACATTATATACATATTCTCTCCATGCAGGGTCTATTACCTCCTCTACCTCATTTGGTTCTTGAACAATAGCTGGAACTAATACCTCTTCTTCTACAGAAATTGGATTTGAAGGATAAAGTACTTGCTCCTCTATTATTGGTACATCTGGAACTAATACCTCTTCTTCTATAATAACATTCATGATACAATTTCTATATTGGTATATTCAGTTTTATCTCCATAATCCCAAATCCCATCATTAAAATCAGAATCTGGGGTATTGAATGCTCTAGTTACCCTTAATATCCCACATTGAAAGGTATTTGAATTTACAATCACTATAATATGATTATCTTCAATCTTATGGTTTACTCTTGTAGTACCATCATAACTAGCAACTAACTGGTTATCCTTTGCATCTTTATAAGTAAATTTAAACTGGATATCTTTTGGGTCAATCAATACTCTTTTGGTCTCCCCATTTTCTTCCTGTTTTGCATATAAACCTACTTTAATTTTAAAATCTGCCCAGTATGGTTGTGGTTGTATTTGATTTTCCATATCAAATTATTTCATAAACTTTTCTACCATTTGTATTCCTTATTATGGATTGTTTTCCAGAACTTATTATGGTAGTATCTGATACATAAGATTGTAAAATATCTTCATTCTCTTGTGGGTCTTCTCTATCTAATATGATAAAGAATAAAAGAGCTTCATCTGATGCTTGTGCAACTTGGGTATCTCCAGATGGTTTATATACTTTCCCATTTAATATAAACCTATCTTCGGACCAATTAAAATCCCAATACCCATATTTGTTTAATAAATTGTTTTCCCTTAAAAGGTTAGCAGAAATATATAAAACCAAATTACCATTATCTAGTTCACCAGAAATGGAATTTCTTCCAGATGATGCCCAGGTTTTAATAAAATTATATTGGAATAACCCTTCTAATTGATAAGGTACATATTTAACTCCAACATCTTCACCAAAAGCTAATGGTTGGTTTATTTTTCTTAACCATAGAAATGGTTGTTTACCAGCATCTACATCTATGAAGTTATTTATTATGGATTTATATTTATCCCAATCTTTTTGGGACATTCTGCTAATTTTTGGCATATTACCTTAATACTTCTAATGGGTCTGGACCATCCAATAATCTTGGTTTCCTTCTGTTTACCACTCTTGGTACTACAACCCTAGTTTGGTTTTCACAGATTGGTAGATATATATCTAACCTTCCTGCTAGCATACATAAATTTTGTTTCAGTATATCTATGAAACCACCAGGTTGGGTTGCTTTGGTTATGTTTGATATAAAATCTTTTTCAGATTCTGTATCATTAAAATATTCTACTTCTGTTGGTCCAGTTACAATCTTTTTTATTGAACCTCCAGATGCAGAGGATGTATCTGATGAGGAACCAGAACTTTGGGAAGAATATTCCACCCCACATTCTGAACCTTGTGAATTATCTTTTATAATGGTTTGAGAAGTAGCATTGATTACATTTTGAATGTTTAATATCATATAATCATAAGCAGCCAATTCCATTATTAATTGATTTTCTAGAGCTTCATAATAAAGTTCATTATTAAAATCTTCTACTGGAATTTCATGATTTACTAGTGGCTGAATATATAATTGCCATTTCTCAATAAATTGTTGTTTAATACTTGAAGGTACCTTTCCAAATATTGAATAAGGTATATAAGTATTAATCAACACATATATACTGTTTGATAAATGGGTTTTTACTTTATCAGATATCAAAACAGTTTTTGTTACCTTTTCTACTGGTCTATTATTGGAATCAACAATTGACATTGAAACCCTATAAAAACCCATTTTCTGATATTCATGTGTAGGGTTCAATTCAGTTGAAGTTTCCCCATCACCAAAGTCCCAGGAGTAGGTATACTCATCTGGGACTTCATATGATAGGTTTATAAAATTTGATTTTAACCCTACAGTGTTGAATATAAAATCAACTACCATAGTTTATTTTTTTTAATCTTCTGAAGGTTCTTCGTCTTCTTCCATTAAAGCTTCAACAATAGATAGTTTAGTATCTTCATCTGTTACTTCAATATCAAAAGAAGCTGCCATTGTTTTTAGGGTTTCCAAATTGAAAGCTTTGGCAATTTTTTCACTGGTCATACCAGATTCTACCATTTCTTTGAATTTTTCAATAGCTTTCTTATTATCAACCTTTACATCTTTTTTAATCTCTTTTTCAATGTTTTCATTGGTAATTACCAAATGACCACCATTGATAGCAGAACGGATTCTTTTTGAATTGTATTGTTGGGGCGTTAATTCTTTTATTTCACCCTTTTTAATGGTAATACCGGTGGATTGGTCATGGAATATATAAGCTTTTGAACCTACCTTTACTTTTGTACCCATAATTGATTTGATTTAATAAATTAATAATATGATACCTGGTACCCATGTATATTTATGGAATACCAGGTATCTTTTATAAATGAAAAGAGTTTACTGCTCAATGTTTACAGTGATATAGGGGTCAATATTCATCCATTCAGGGAACCCATTTGTACTAAATTCCTTAGTAGAATCAATCAATATTGAAGCATCTCTGTACATCTTAGAGAAACCAGTGGTAATTGTAGCATATACAGCTTCAGTTTGATTAGATACAATCTTTTCAGATTCAATCATCAATTGACGAGCTGTAAGCTTAATTAATGCAGAACGGGGGTCTACCAATAATACATTATTTTCAGGTACCCCAGGATGAATATAGAAATCAGAGCTGCTGGGAACAGGAGTTTTCAAATTCATTGTGGATTGGGGTTGACCATACATTCTGATTTTGAATTCAGGAAGGTCAAGAATATCAATTGCTGCTGATTCATCCCCAATCAAAGTACGGAATACCCGACCAAGACGAGAACCACGAACCCAAGTTCTAAGAAGGTCTTTATAGGTAATACCTTCTGCAGTGGTATTTACTCCAATTACCGGGGCAGATTCAGAACCATCAGCTTGATTACCATTGATCAATACATCCATAGCCAAAGTATCAAGGGCATAACCCAATTGAATACCAAAGTCACGAATGAAAATTGCCATTACATCAAGTGATACATAATTCTTAACCTCTTCGGTAATTTTAAAACCTTTACCAATTTTGAAAAGTCTTACTGATTTTTGACCAAAGCTTACATCTCCAAGGGGGATAGTTTCAGCCTCATTAACTCTTGCAGGTGCAGCATCTGAAGGGTTAATCATAGGCATAATTGCTTGAAGCCCATTGATTGCTTGGTCAGAAGAAATAATATTGGGATAGAAAGGAGCTTCCTTAATACCCAAATAAATGGCATCACGGATAATTTCAGGAACAATCCAACGGATATTTTGGTCAGGCATTGTAAAGATATTCTGCATTGTATCTTTTTTGGGATTAATGCCAATCTTATCATAATAATCCTGAATTGACAATCCATAACGGTTTGTTACCAATTCACTAAGTGAAATATCAACAGGTCTTTGATTTTGGTGACCAGCACGGGTAGCATCCAAAAGTTGTACAATTGACCTCAACTCTTTGGTGAAGTCCTGTGCTTTCATTTTAGTTACGTCTTCCATATTACTTTTTAATATTTTTTATCGAACCATTACTGCAATTAAATCATTGATAGCTGCTGCAGTATTTAAATTAACAAATTTGGGGTTAGCCTTTGTTGTTGAAGCTCCTTCATCATCTAACATATACGTAACATATATGCTATCTTCATCAAGTTTATTTGGAAGTACAGCACCACATGTAGGCATTTCTTCACCAGCTACTCCATATACAATAGCAAATGCTTCTACCATTACTGTTACTTCGGGAATTTTTTCCCCAACAGGATAAGCAGGATATTGAGTATCAGTAACAGCAATACCCAAATAAATACCAGTACCAAAATAAGCTTGAATAGTACCATCAGTATTCAACTGTACTGGTTGACCTTGAAGTATAACCTCATCTTTTTTTACAGGGAATGCCTGATGTAATTTATGAGATTCACTTTTATAAATTACTGTTTGTTTGGTTTTACTCCCAACAGCAGTCATTGCTTCGGGATTTACATAGGGCATCATAATCTTCTTATATTATTTTAATTTAGAATCAGCTATATTTTTGATAGTAGAATTTAAATCCTCAGAATTTTTAGTTTCTTTTGTAGATTCATCATCTTTTGTTACTGAGGAAGCTCTGCTTACATTTTTAGAACCACATTCTTTACAAACAAGAGGGAATTTTTCTTCTAATTGTAAATCATAGGTTTTGGTAAGTGATATAAGAGTCTCAATACTTGTAGTATTGGATTCCAATAAAGAAATAATATTTTCATCTACTTTATCTTCACCAACAAGCTTTTTATAGGAAGAAATTGCATTATTTCTTACCTCAGTTAAATGATTAGTACCAATGGTTACCATCAATTTATTTGATTCGATGGTTTCTTTTAAGGTATTTATTTCACCATTTAATTTATTAATATTATCCTCAGCATTTGTTTTTGCTTCAGATAAACTAGAATTCTCAGATACAATTGCCCTAATCTGAGAGAGAACCATTTCTTGACTAATGGTTGCCCCCTCTTGTAGAGTTAACATACCATCACCAAATAATGATTCTAGAAATTTTTCTAATTCATTCATTATAGGTTTATCTTTTTGGTTAGTATTATTATTTTCATTAATAATTTTACTGGTATTGTACATTATATCAACTTCATGAGCCCCTTTGAATTCAAAGAAAGAAAGTTTCTTTGGAAGGTCTTCTTTCTTTATTGGGGCTTCTGAAAATGAATAATAAACAGAACCAGCATAAGCTGGGTTATTTATCTTATTATCCTTTATTAATTGAGCAAATGGGTCAGCTCCATGTGATACCAAAGAAGTTTCTTTATAAGATATAATTCTTGTAGCAATTCTACGTACCATAGTACCATCTTCAGCTATGGTACCTAATTTATCATAAAATTCCCATTCTTTTTCAAATCTATGTGATGGTTTCCATTCGAATTGAACAGTTACTGAATTAGAATGTATAGAAGGGGGGTCCATATTTATACCCCTTGCAATTCTTGGGTTTGATTTACCATCTATCTTTAGTACCCCATTTATACCAGCAGGTATAGTTATTCCATCAACTGTATATGATTCTTGCCATAAAACTGATTTAACAGAACCAATAGCATTGGCTACATCAGTTTCATGGTCACAATTTACTGTTTGACCAACCAAAAGATTCATAGAATCTTTAAGAACATTTTTAGGAAATTCAGTTGGCATATAATTCTTTGAAACTATACAAGCTGAGAGTAACCTGAACATAGGTTCTATAAACTCTTCATCATTGGGATGTAAATCTTCTGGGTCTACATCTTGATAAAAAGTATTATAATTAGCCCCTGAACCAAATAAACCAAATTGGTCTATTGAATCCTTATTAGGTTTAGCTTCACTAAAAAACCTATTAGAAATTTCTTCATGATGGTTAGGTACATGGGACATTAATATACTATGTCCATTTCCAAGTACCATGGTATCAACATAATTTGGCATAATATTTATTATTTATCGTTTTCTTGTATCTTGGTCAGCCCTTTTAGGATTTGGATTATTTTTATCCCTTGTTTTTCTATCCGAGGTATCTTTATCTGCCTCCCTTTTTTGTTTCTTTGCATTATCACCTGGTGATGATACTTGGTTGGATTCTTCTGGTTTAATTCTTGGTTCTTTTTGGTCGGGTTTATCATAACCCATTTCCCAAGCAAATTTTTCTTGCCCAATTATTCCTTGATTATAAAGAGAGGTTAAATTTCTAATCTTATATTCTAATCCTTGTTGAACTTTTACTTCATCGGATATTGTGGTAGTTCCAAATGTAACTTTAATACCCTTATTTGGAAGACCAGCTAGACGTAATTCTAGAGAATAAATAAATTCTAATACAAAAGAAGTAAGGGTTTGTAAATTTTTTAACTGGGAGATAATCTTTGATAATAAAATACCAGCACCACCCTCAGTAGTATTTGAAGTAACTCCAATTAAATTACCACTAACCCCTAAACCATTTGCAACTGATTGTTGATTCATGGTCCAAGGTTTATCTAGATTTTGTAAGTTTTGGGTAGTTGAATTTAACTTGAATTCATGGTCTTCAATGAACCCAGTTACTATACCATCTTTCATACCATTCATTAGGTTCACTTTTAGTTGTTTTAATAAACCAATTAACCTATCCTGATATTTTTCTATACTTTCTGATGGTAATCTTTGAGGTTTTTGCATTTTAGCTTCCAAGAAACCAACCATACCCATTACTTCCATTATATTCTTAAAATTGACTCTCATTTCATGTTGACCTTTTAATGAATCTAATGCAGCCATAAAAGGTGGTACCCCATAAGGTTCATCAGTATCATTATACATACCAACATATAAATAAGTTTCAGTATTAAGTTTTATATAATCTGGTTTTTGATTTTGTGGGGAATATGGATTTTTTTGATATGGGTGATATACCCCATTACCCATTCTCCTGAATATAATTGATTCTGGGTTTACAAATACTATGGTTGATATTCCATTTAATTTATTATCTGGTACTGCTTCAATGGATATTGCACCACCTATTAAACATTGTACCATAAATTTATTTACTAAACCATCAATACCAGCAGTATAATTAGTCCACCTCTTACTTGCTTGTTTTAAGTGTGAACTCATTTTTTCTGCTTCTTCTGGGGTATTATTTGGGAATGATATAGTATGACCAGTATTAGATAACTTAAACATATCCTGTAAAGCTATACTAACATCTGGGTTAACTTTATATAAATCTCTTATAAGTGGAATTATTTCAGTCCTAAAACTTGGTAATACCAAGTCTTTAACCCCCATTACACTTATTAGATTATTAAATGATGGTTCATTAGGAACTGATACTCTACCAGGAGGTATTGATGAATCATCTTTTCTATCTTGGTTTACCAATTGTTGTGGTACTGGTTTTTTTCTAAACCATGCAAATAAATTCATAGATTTTTATTATTGGGGTAATACATATCCATTGTATTGATTTGACTTCCTTATATGGTTGGTTATAGCTTTACCAAATATATCATCATCTGAATAAGTTTGGTCATCCATATCTATATCAGAAGCTGAACTAGATGAGGTTCTATGTTTACCTCTTGCAACTGGTCTTCCTGTTGCATCATATATAAAGGTATAGGCTTCTTGTATAAAGAATGGGTCCTTTATGATTATATTTTCTTTTCTAATATCCTCTTCCAGACCCTCTATTATAACTGTTCTATTTTTAGTGGTTGTTAACCAACCAGGAATTTTTTCTTCTTCTGGTCTACTTTTACCCTTCTTTTTAAGAATTTTTGTATAGTAATAAAGATTTGGATAACCTTCAGCTTGAAGCATTGCAGTAACAGCTGCCCCTATATCATTTGTTTCTGGTGCTAGAAGTGCATTATTAAATTTCATTCCAGTATCACCAAGTAACTTTGCATATCTATCTAGAGGTAACCTTCCTTTGTATATAACCTGTTCTTCCCCAAATTTATCCATACATGTGAAAGAAGAGTAGTCAGTTGCTCTACCAGTTGAACAGTCTGCACCAATGAAATATTCCTTATCTGGGTCTACTTCATTGAATTCTCTATATTGACCACCCATTTTTGTTAATATTGGAGGATATTCAGATAACATTTCTTCAATACCTTTGATATCAGACATATCAAATACTGTATTACCTGAGGATAAAAAGTCACCATCTATTTCTTGGGCAGTTCTTCTTGGTCCAAGTGCAGATGCCATTTCTTGGTACCATTTATCATCTCTATCTGGGTGCATTTGCCAATATAATCTGATTGGATTCATTGGATTACCACCAGATATAGCATCTACCCAACTTGAATGATAAAATCCACCAACTCCTAATGGAGTAGAATTAATGATTGATGAACCACCAGTTGATAGAGTAGGGAAAGCTGCTGCCCAAATTTGGTTAGCCCATCTTACTGCAGCAGCTTCATCTATAACAAGTAAAGATAGAGATTCTGAACGACCAGCTTGTTCAGAAGTAGGGATTGATTCTATAATTGAACCATTTGAGAATTCCATGGTAGTTGTACTACCAAATTCCCCTACCCTACCATTTATGATTGGTGTTTGAAGGTACCAAGGTAAATTCTTATACATGAACTTAATTTTCTTAAGTACCTTCTTTGCTATAGTATCCTTGATTGATATGATGTTTATTTTTTTGTTTGGGTGATACATAGCTAACCATAAACAGTACATAGCAATCAATTCTGTAATTCCAGCTTGTCTGAATTTTAGGATTATATTGAACCTATGTTTTAGGAATTGATAAAGAACTGATTTTTGGTATGGGTATAAATTAAATTTTACCATACCCAGTACTGGGTTAACTACCCAAACAAAGGTAGAGAATAAAAATACATCTTTTGATACTCTAGATAAAATTCTTAGCTGTTCCTGGTTTAAGCTTTTATCTTCTTTTAATATCCTTGCCATAGTTAGAATTGATAACTTAATTTGAAGTATAAATCTGTTCCAGGATTTGTTTTAATCCTTGGGTAATAAAATAAGTTCAACCCAAGTTCATAATTAAATTTACTGGTATTGTATTTTAAACCTAAATTCAAATCCCATAAATTGTTGAATGGTCTCCATTGAAGTTCAGTTAATGGTGAAAATCTTTTTATGAAGGATTTTCTTTTTTGAGTCATATTATCCTCAAAATAATTGTATGAATATTTATCAGTATCAATTGAATAAACCTTTTCAAAGAGCTTTCCATCTGTGTTTAATAATCCAAGTTTTAAATCAGTATCAGTTAGAAGAAATTGAATTAGCTTACTTGAATTTGGGAATTGAGAAAGAAACTGAGGTGATACTGAAATAAAACTTGAATCAGGATATAATAGTTTTATTGTATCATTATGGTAAATGATATTTAAAATTTCTATCGTATCCAAAGTATGAACATAAATAACTTCTGGTTCTTTTGGTTCATCAAATGGTTCCTCTGGAACAAAAGGCTTATCAATATAAACTGTATCTGGTTTTTGATTGTTGGGTTTTGAATCAGATTTATGTTTCAATGAACCAAGGTAATAACCAATCAAAAAACATAAAACAATTGGGATTAGGATTTTCAAAATTGACCATAGGATTTTCATAACATAAAATTTTTGGGATTTATAACCAATAGTTCCCCCTTATTCTTTTTGATTTATTCCCTCCTCTAAAAAGGGTAAAATATATTTATTTACCCTTTTAGAGGGTATAAATATATTACGTACACGTGTACACGTAACCTTATAATAGCGCATATGCGTAATATATAGATAGATATTATATATCTATCTATATATTTATTTAATTAATAATAAGCGCATACGTACGCGTTAGGGGGTTTCCATATTCCTGAATTGTTTTTTCAGGCATTTTTTAAACCATACCCCAACTTCATAAACTGAGCCTTTTGTTAATGTATTTCTTCCTTTATTGAGCCAATAATTTAAATTTTCAGTATCCATATATACCTTGAACCTTTTTGGGAATCCCATAATAATCCTATATTCTTCTAGGCCCATGATATCCCCATCAGGATTAAATTGCCTATTTGATGGTCTTACAGTTAATGGATAACTATTTTTTCTATTTCTATACACTCCTGGAAGAGTTTTCATTTTGGTATTTTTCATTGGCCATTTATATTCTTTTTTAAATTCACTCAACCAAAGATTTTTTACTTCCTTTACTGTTAAGGTTTTCTTTGATTTATCAGAATAATGGTACATGGCTAATTTTTTATTATCATTTTCTTTGAAATTAATGTCCTTTCTTATCAGTTTTTCAATTTCTGATACTAACATTGGAGTTGATACTGGAAAAATATTTTCAAAGTTTGATACTTTTATATTAGAATCCTTTCTAATACCAATTAGGATTAATCTTTTTCGTGATTTTTGTGAATTACCAAAATCAAATACTGAATGGCAATGGACAATTAGGTGATAATTTTGCAATTTTGCTTCCCATTCCTCTCTTGGAATTAAATCAAAAAGTTTTGGGAGGTTTTCCATTAGGAATATTTTTGGTTTAAACATGCTCAAAGAGGTTAAAAATAGATTCAAAGTTTTATCTTTTTTTGGTTTACCAAGGGTTTTCTTCCTTGAATAACTAAAAACACTAGAATGACCACAAGAAGGGGAACCAATTATAATATCTACTTGGCCTTTAAATGATTCAAGGTCTCTTTTGAAAGGTATTTCACCAAAATTTAATTTCCATTGTTCTTCATTTTTTGTATGAAATACTGCTCTTGGTTCAATATTACTGATTAAATACTTTTTAAAAGGGAATAATAAAGCTCCTTGAGCTCCACATACTCCAAGTACTCTTAATTTACCCATGATTTTTATAAGTTTTAGAGATTATATATTATACAACAAAGGTATTGCGAAATACTACTTCTTATTGAATTTAATTATATAATGCAAAAAATATGAAACTTAAAGAAAAAGATGCTTTATTGATAACTGGACCAGCACATTATGAAAAAGCTTTGGTGGATTCTGTATTAAAAGGTAATAAATACAAACTTAATAATGGGATGACCATAGATAATAACCTAAATATTATCAGTATTGTTACTTCTAAGTTCAAGGTTGAACTATTTGATGAGGATAAATATAATTATTTATTATCCATGGAAAGAATACCCAGAATTTTGGGTAAAATTAATGAAGGATTAGGGAAATTACCTAATGAATCAGTGGTTAAATTGTACAATAAACTTAGAAAAATGGAGGAAAAATATTTATGATTAGAAAGATGTTGGATTTTTTAATCCTAAGGAAATTTGACAAAGTAACAACAGATAGCTTTTTTAGTATTTGGGCTATATTTAAAGGTTTAGATGAAGAATGTTCTAATTTTAGAACCTTTTTTGTACCATTGGTAATCATTGCTTTAATTATTGGTGGATTATTCCTTTCATTTCTAGCAACAGTATAGGGTTATGGCAATGAAAATTTTAATTATTATATATTTTATTGGGTTAATATTAACCATAGCAATAGATTATACTGTTAGGAAATCAGGTGTAAAAGGTACAAAGAATAATATAAGGCATTTTTTTATAATGGTAATTACTTTTATGATATCCCCAGTATTAATTCTTAGTTTACTATTATATACAGTAATAACACTTTTTAAAAACCATAGTAAAGAAACTCATCTATGAGTTTATGTTTACCTCGTTCCTGAATTTATGTTTCACTGTTTGCCACCAAGGTTTGAGAAAATATTGGTGGTTTTTTTGTATATACTATTTTGATATGAAGAACCAAAAAATAACCTAAAAAAATAGAACAGTATGATAATAATCCCAATTATGCCCAAAGATAAATTAGATGGGTTTGAAGTAAAATTTTCTGCTATTACTAAAGAAATGGCATTTTATTTGGCCAATGTATTCAATAATATGTCAGCTAAATCATTAACTCCCAGTGATATTGCATTTGATATATATGTTACTAGAAGTGATAATACACCATTGATACGTCTATTTGCATGTTCTGTTATTCAGAATATTGTTACTTCAGAAAGATATTGTAATATTATGGTAAGTGACAATAAATATGTTGATTTACATGGTATTGATTTTGACCCCAGTAATGCTAATGCTTTACGAAGGAATTTTACTACTGTATACCTTACTTCTACTTCCCCAAGTTCTACTGGTAAAAAATTTATGTTTGGTGGTTTACAAATCTCTACAACTGGTAATTTTAACCCCAGTATGGAAGAATCTTGGGGATTAGAATGTATTAATATTGAAATTTTAGGATAAAAGAAGTATTTGGTTCTTCCTTCTTTTACTATTCAATTCCTCTATTCCAAGTAGAGGAATTTTTTTATGACCAAATTGAGATATAGTAGACATATTCAATATAAAACAATTAATATTATGAGTAAATTTGATATCCTTAGGAAAAGATTTAATCAAATACCAGTAGGTGAAAAATTTGATTTTATGGATTTAATAAATGACCTTGGTTATTCACATACAACAGTTTTGGAGTATAGAAGTAATTTTGAAACTAGAGGTTATATGGAAAGAGTAAGTGTAAAACTAGAAGGTTCTAGAAAAATTAAAATTACCTTTAAGAAGATTAGGGATTTATATGAAAATGTATATGAATTACAGGAAAAAAGAGAAAGGAAACAATTGGAATTATGGAACGAAAAATAGGTGAAATATTTAATTATCAGGATAATTGGTACCAATGTATTGAGAATACTGGGTATGGGTGTATTATATGCCATTTCAATACTCATAATAATATTTGTTGTAATAATATACTTAATATAATAGGAAATTGTTTACCACCTTATAGGAAAGATTATAAATCTGTAGTTTTTAGGAAACTTGAAAAAGTTGGGAACCCAATTATGGTAGAGAATAAATCATATCAGAAAATAAAGGTCCCTGATTCTCTTTGTAATAATTGTGCTTTTTATAATAATTTTTCAAGAAACTGCAAATTGAGTTACTATATAAATCATTATCCTGCATATTCATGCCTAAAAGATGAGATATTTGTAGAAATTAAACAAAACAAAGAAGATATGAAAGAAAGAGAATATTCAGAAGAGGATATGAAGAATAATCCTCGTTTTAAACACCATAAAAATATTGAACAAGTTATCAATATGCAAAAGATGAAACCCTTTGACCTCGAAGCAGCCAAAGCAGGCAAACCAATCTGCACGAGAGATGGAAGAAAGGCAAGGATTATTTGCTTTGATAGAAACTGGGAATATCCCATTGTTGCTCTTATAGAATGTGAGAATGGTGAAGAAATGATTAGTGCATGTGATAAAGATGGAAAAGCCAGAATTTATGAAACACAGGGTACTGACCTTATGATGCTCCCCCAGAAGAAAGAGGGATGGATAATTATTCATAAAGAAGCCATATATGATAAAGAAACTGCCGAGAAAATTGCAAGAGAAACCACAGCTAATGTTATTAGAATACAAAAGATAGAATGGGAGGAATAAGCAATGACCTTGGTTATAATATACTGCATACTTAGTGTAATAATAGTTTCAGCTATTCTAATTAAATTAAAATGGAATGATAAATGTACTATTGGGGATTTATTATGGGGTTTATTCCTTGTAGTCCTTAGTCCAGCATCATTGATAGTAATTATTATAGTTGAATTAATTGATAGTGGATTTTTTAAAAAAAGTTTATAAATTATGGAATTAGAAAAAGGAACCTTAGTTACCATCAAAGGTACAGCTAAATTTAGTAAATTTATTGGAATTATAAATTCTATATCATCTGATATGGCAATTAATTTCAAGGTCTTATTAAGTATAAATAATAATAGGAATATCCTATCCTTCAATGATTATATTACATTCAGGTATTTATCGGAAACCAGTATATCTGAAACCACAGATGAGGAATTTGATATCCTTAGATTGGAATTGGAATACCTTGGAATTACCATAGAGGAAATGGAGGGTTTATTTGATATAAAAGTAACAGGATGACAAGGGATATTATAAATCTACTCTTTGGATTTTCTTTTGGGTTTTTCCTAATGCAATATTTTGCTGGTGATGAGAAATCCATTATATTGGTAGTAATCCTTTCCCTGGTTTTAATATTAAACCTAATCTCAATTGTATTTGACCATTTGAATAAAGTATTTAATAAGGATTTATGGAATTCAGTTATGGTTATTTTATATGGCATAGGATTTATTCTTTATATTCTTTTCTAGAGTTTTAGTTTTTATTTTAGGGTTATCTCTTTGAAGATATATTTATATTTTCTTGGAGGTAACCCTTTTTAATTGAAATAGAGATTGGGATTCCCATTACTATTGGGGGATTGGGATTTTTTTTTGAAATTGGGTTTGAAGGATAATTTGGGTTTTGTTGGATTGATTAGAGAGGGGGGGTTGTTATTGGTTATGGATTATTATGGATTGGTTGTTTTTGGCTTCCAGGGGTTTCTATGGGGTTGTTTGTTGTGTTGGGTTTTCTTTTGGCTTTCCCCGGGTTCCCATTACTATGGGTCCTAAAAGTTGTGGCTTTGGGAAGGGGGTAGGGTAGGTTTATTTTAACTAAATTATGTAAAAAAATAGGGGACAAAATTTGTCCCCTTTATTAACTTAATTAACTAAAAATTTATTCCATTTCAATTATTAAATTATCTTTATCTACTTCGTAATAATCAAAAATCGAATTGCATTTATTTTCAATTAGAAATTGTTCCATTTCTTCCAAATTTGAATTTTTATTTAATCTAATTACTCCACAAATTTGTTCGTTTTGATTGCAATTTACGTCAAAATCAAATTAGATTGTTTGATTTTGAAAGGTTTCTACAAATTTAAAAATTAAATTTGATCTTTGTTTATCGTTTGTATTCATAATTGTAAAGCATTAAAGGGTTTCATAAATGATTGCAGTAATATTTTGTTTTTCAAAATTGACTAATCGTTTTAACTTAAATTTTTTATCACGAATTAGTTTAGAACGAATCGAAATAAGAATTTTTCTTTTTAAGTCTTTGTAAAAATTTTGATTAAATTTTTCTAAAAACTTTTCATTATCACGAAAGCAAATATAAATCTTATCCCCGTCTTTATACACAACTTTTTTTTCAAAAATTGGAGTTGAAAAAAAACTTTGAAAAATATCTAACTCATTTTGTATTTCCTTTCTAACAAAGTTGATATAACGTTTATTTTCTCTTTTCATAATTTTTGATTTTTGGAGTAGGGGAGTTATCCCCTACTCAATTAGAAATTTATTTTGTTTTTGCTTCACAATTTTTCATTGATTCTAAAAATTGTTTAATCAATTTTTGCGTTTCCAAATCTGTATTTGATTCGCAAACAATATCTATATTATTATATACTTTGTTTGCGTATTCAACCCAAATTTTTGACAATTTTTTCAATTCAGTTTCATTTTTACGAATTGTTAAAAATGTGGATAAAAATTTGTTTTGTAAAGTTTTACGCAATTTTCGACGTAACTTTTTTTTGTCATCATCTAACAGTCCCACAAATAATTCCCTTTTGTAAATTGAAGATTTTTTTCCATTTGAATTTTTAACAAATACATCACTTGTTAATAATTCGTCGATAAAATTTTTTGTTTCCATAAAATAAAAAAATTAGAAAGTTAAACAATAATATAATAATGTGTAATGAATTAGGAAATATTTCCCTTTCGATTACACAACAAAGATAATATATTTTTATCCGTTTGTCAATACTTTTGAAGTTAAAAAATATAAAATATTTTTATTTAGAAAAATTCTAAATAAAATAATTTAGAATCAATATAAATAATATTATTTAGAATGAAAATAAATAATTTTTATTTTTATTTCTTTTTACAATTTTTTACAAATTTGCCACGGGGGTCTGAAGGCGTTAGTAAGATTAGGCCCTTGTTGATGGGAACCATTGTTGGTATGCCTGAAAGGTGCACATGCGTTGTTAGCAATATATTAATTATCTGATTAGGTATGTATAGTTTAGGAAATCATTTGTTGTTCAATATTTATATTGGGTTATATATTTAGGATTGGGTATGTAGTAAATCAGGTGGGAAGTAATATTTCTTAGAAATAATAGAATTAAGGCCATTAGAGTAAATATGTTTATATTCTTTGAGGCTCTAGAATAATGTTTATATATTGCTTAGTTTTTTGATAGTAAAAGAATCATTAAAAGTAAGTAGTTTCAAGCGTATGTGGTTATCTTCAAGCGATATAAGGATTCAAGCGATTAATAAAATTTGCTAATTTTGCTTAAAGGGCGTAGGTGGTCCCTTTAAGGCGAAAATAAAAGGAGCCCATTGTTGAGGGCTCCTAATTGGGTTTAGGTTTTTTTATAGGTGCATATGTATCATGTAACCTTCGGTTAAGGTGAAGGTATTTAGGTTAATGTGGTTAATACCATTTTCGGGGTCCATTTCGTTATATTTATTAATTTGTGTTTGGAGTTTTTCGTAAATATAGTCGTATTCGTTTTTAAAGTTGTCCAAGGTTTTGAAGCCTAAGTTTATTAATTGGAGCATTTGGTCGATTAAGCTTGGTATATAGTCGAAATAGTCCCCATCGTCAGGATTGGAGTTTAACCAGTTATTTAGGTAACTTAGGTTATGGGTTATTATGTTAGCGATTTGGTGTTTTAGGTTTACCTGGTCCTCGAAGGCTAAAGAGGTTATTTGAGCAAAGTAACCTTCGTTATTTGGGTCTCCCGTTATTTCGAAGTATTCGTTATTAATAATGTTTAGGTTACCAGGTAATGAGAGCCCATAAGCTCCCGCATAGTCAATGGTTAAAATTATGGCAAGTTTGTATTGGGGTCTGTTGGGTCCCATAAATAAATTTGTTGCGATTGCATTTAATTCTTGCATTCTCTCTAAATAATTTTTTGTTTCCATAAAAATAAATTTTAGTTGTTAATAATACAATGCAAATATAATAATTATATTTTTATTCCAATCATATATTATATAATAATTTTGCTCCCAGTGGGTAAGTGTAGGATTGAGTTCCTGAATATTGGGTCAGGATGTGTTATAGGGCGTAGGAAGTAATTTATTGGGTGATTCTTAAAATCAGGATTACAATAATTGTCATAAGGTAAAGGCCTTTTTCGGTTTAGGCCTTTGTTGGTAGGAATTTTCTGATTCACAAAAAGAAAGGGGGACTTTTTAGGTCTCCCAGTCATTCAGGATTATGTTATTATTATGGAAACTTAGTCTAAATATTGTGAATAAGTGATATAATAATTGAAATCTGATTGGTGATAGGTTAAGGTATCCCCAATTCTTGGGTGTTGATATATTTTTAATTGGGTATTGTTAACTGGGATTGCATGTAATCCAGCTAATTCTGTTAAGTTATCAATAAAGTTCTGAACAAATTGATTGACTTTATTTTGTAGAGGTTCATCGAATTCCTCTTCCTTTGAATCCATTGTATTTCTAAGCGTGATATTTAATTGTGAAGAGTGATCATTTGGGTTTAACTGGTAATTTAGGTTTACCAGTTCTATGATTGGAATGAAATCCTTGTTAGGTCTTTGACTTCTTGATGGGTCAAATTGACCTATTGTTGGAATATTAGTAATGAATTTTGTGATTAAGTTTGCAATTTTGTTATTGAATTCTAGAGCATTCATAATGTTAAGTTTTTAAAGTGGTTATTTTAAGTTATTTATAAGGTTTTGTATTGTTGGATTATATGATTCTAAGTCAAATATTCGATTATTGGCAAATAAGTATTTGTTTAATTGTTTTATTGCATGATATAGTTCCACTGTTTCTGATGCAAGTTCTGAGTCATTTGGGTATTTTTGTGATTCTGTTAGGTTATTGTCTAGTGTTTTTAGATTGTTATTAATTATTGATTTAATGTAATTTTGTCCCAGAGGTTCTATGATTGAAGTTGGGAAATCGATTTGTTGAATTAATTGGTCATCTTTGAAATAAGAGTTGATTGAACAAGTAATGCATGTTGGAATATTGATTCCTGAGAATGCAAAATGACTTTTGATTGTAATCATGTTGTTAATGTTTTAGTGTTGTTAATAATATATTTATTGCATTTAATTGCAATGCAAATATAATATATAATAATATAATATGCAAATAAAAATTCGGGGCCTTAAATTTAAGCCTTAATTGATGTCATCTCAATAACATATCACAATATCTATCTTCTTTCTATATAGTCTACATGCTTTTAACTTTAATATACCTTCTAGAGTTTCTTTTTTACTTTTAATATTAACTCTTAGCTTTATACTTGTAAATTACTAAGATATTTTAGGAAAAATAACCCAAAGGGCCTTAAATCCTTTACACATTGTTGATGGGAATTTTAAATCCTAAGTACTTTTGGGCCCTATTTTTTATTAAAATTTTACCTAAAATAGGTACCTGAATACCCTAATTTTATAAATTTAGGCCCTAAAATTACCCAAAATTTTACCTTTTTAGGTACCTAGAAGGGCCTTTTTTATTAAATCCGAGTCTCAAAATTGCCTAAAATCCTTAAAATTTTACCTAAAAATTGCCCTCAGGATTCAAATTTTAGGCAATTTTTATTAAATCCTAGACCATTTTAGGTACCTATTTTTATAAAAATCCCCCAATTTTGGGCCTCAAAATTGCCTATTTTTTATAAATCCGAGGGCCTTTTAGGCCCAAAAAATTGCCTTTTAGGTACCGAAATTTATTAAATTTAGGCCTATTTTAGGTACCTAAATTGCCTAAAAATTGCCTCTGGGATTGCCTTTTAGGTACCTAAAAATTGCCTTTTGGGCCCCAATTTTGGGTCTAGGATTGCCTTTTTGGGCAATTTTTCGGATTTGTGAGTGAGCCAAAACGCTGTGTTTTTGAGACTTTTTTTTAAAGGTAGGGGGGCCCTAAAAGTCAAAAAGCTTCAAAAACATGGGGTAAACAGTACCTCTCGAACTACCTAAAAACACCAAAAAAGGGCCCGGCGGGGGCTGATAGACTATATGTTTTGATATAGTTTTTATGCTTTTTTGTTCAGTTTATTAAAAATCCTGAATAGAGAATAAATAAAAAAGAGGGTGTAAATAAAAGGGAATAGGATTTAAGGTAATTTGGTTTTATATATATTGTTTATTATTATATTACCCTTTTATTTATATGGGTTGGTTCTTTATATTATTATTTGGTTTTTTATGTTTGGGGTTGGGTGGTATTTTGTAATCCTTTTGTACGTAGGTTATTAGGATTTAGTATTATAATAGGGAACTTCCTTCTTTGTTTTGGGAGTTCCCTGTATTTGTATTAGAATTGGATTTTAATTTGGGTTGGGGTTACATTATTTATTTGGTTGGATAGGATTAGGTTCTTGATTAGTTGTTGGGATTCTTGTTCTATTTGGTTCTGTATTTTTAGTCTCTGGGTTCTGTACCTTATATGGTAATTATAATTGTATTCTAGTTCTTGGTAGGTGGTTGAGTATCCTTGGAATGGGAATAGTTCTATTTGTTCTAGATAGTCGTATAATTGATTTGGTATATCTTGAAGTAAGATATATTTGGGTGATTCATATATTACTAGGTATTTGTAGTCCTCTAGATATGTATTTATATATGGGAAGTTGGGTAATAGGATTAGATTGTCTTTTAGTTCTAGTTCTTCCTCTATTTCTGATATTTGGTCTAAGATTTCATCTATTTGGTCTTCTTCCCAGTTTATATCAATTAGATAGACAAAGATTTGTTCTAATAGTTCTTCTGATAATAAGTTTAAATCTTCCATTGTAGATAGTTTTTGATGGTTAGTTCATATTGTTTTTTGGGTTCATTGAAGAATCTTATATATTCCTTTGTAAGTGGTTTTCCAGTGATTGTTTCATGTCTGACTATATCCTCATTTAATTTAGATAACTTTTGCTGTATGAACATCCCTGTGAAATACCATTTTAAGTTTAGTGATATCTTTATCCATTGTACTTGAATTAATAGGTCTAGATATGGTATTTGGTTTTGGTATACTGCTATTATTTGATATTGTTCATACATATTTATTGATTGTATACCTATTTTTTCTATGGTATCAATTAGGTAAGGCTGTATTATGAATATGCTATTGTTGGTGCCTGGAATTGGGTGTTTTTTACAGGTTAAGGAGATTGAATTATCCAATATGATTATTATGTTATTTTGGTCAAAACCCCCTTTTATTTGTTTTCTTAGAGTTTCAAATATTTCTTCCATAGTTTTTTATTAGTAATTGAATTAATTCTTCTTGTTCCCCTTTATTTAAATCTTGTAACCATGGTTGAATTATGATATAAATTTTTTGCACATTATCCATACTGGTTATTTGATTTATTAATAAGTCCAGTTCTTGTTTATTAAGGGTGAAATTTAGTTCTACCTTACCAGGACAATATTTAACATTGTCTCTATAGTGGTATAGGCTTTTTAGGTTCAGTTTATTTAGTAATTCATGGAATACTAAACGTTTGAATAACTCATTTATATAATGAGTTTCAGTATCAGTTCCATTGATTTGTAATGGTTTTTCCAATACCCTGGATAAGGTGATTTTTAAGTCTGAGTTCATAATTATTTATTATTTTATAATGCAAATATAATAATAAATTTATTATATATAACCCTTTATATACCAATATTTTAATGGTTATTTCCAGGTCCTTAAAATTGTAGTAGTTAAATCTGTTGGGATTGGTTTTAATAAAACATAATGTCCTGGTTCTTTTTTAAGGTAACCATTATTTGTAAACTTCCTTATGTATACCTTCATTGTTGATAACTTAGCTTTTCTTTCCTGTTCATAGTGATTATCCAGGATTTTTTTAATGATAGGAGATAGGTAAAATGTATTACCTACCCCCTGTTCATTTAATAGATATATGAGATGAGCTAACAGTTTCATATTTCTAATATGTTTATTTGCATGATTCCAGAATCTTTGAATAGGGTTATATTCATTTGATACTTATCATCTTGATAAGACCTTATTATTAAGAACCCATTCTCTGATTCTTCAAAATGTCTAATAGCTATATTTTTATATTTGAATATAGATGACAATATAAGAAAAGATAGTAACCTTACTTTCTGTATTAGTTCAGTTAAGGATATCATATCCATTCTTATTATTATGGTATGATACCTATTATCAAAGGTAGATAATGATTCTAGAAAAGTGTAATAATCCTTTTCTTTGAAAGTATCATTAAAGAGTTTTTGTATTTTCTTGGATAGTTTCATGATATTTAGTTTTGTCCAGTTTCATATAATGGATTATTTGCTAATAATATTATTTGGTCTTCTGTACCAATTAGAAACCAATCATGTATTGGGTCTTCTATTAATTTGAATTTTATAGATGGTAATAGTTCTCCATTTATCTTAAAAGCACCAAATTCTGAATTATGTATTTGGTTTTCTAAATGAACCTGTTTGAACATATTGTGTATTTGGGAATCTATAGCTTCCTTTCTAAAATTATGTTCTTGGATATTGTATAAAAAATTAGCAAATTCTTTTCCAGAATCACATAGGTAAATAAGTGCATTATATGTATATTCTGATAATAATTCACTTGGGTCTAGTTTGTTAACTAATCTCTTTATCATATTAGTGTTATTTAATTATTATATAAAAGGTTACATCATCTACCCTAAAAGTATGACAAGGATTTTCTGTTCCATGTTCAATGAAATATATTTGTTCATCATTGTGATAGAATATAATATCTATATGGTTTTTATATGAATTTAACAGATTTTGTAAATCCTTGAAAAAATTAAAGTTAGAATTATGTAATATATCTATCCACCATAATTCTGGGTCCCATTCAATAAGTTTTTTAATGATTTTATTGGTTATAAAGCTACTGAATTGCATATTAGTTAGAATTTATTGGTTAGAATTTTGACCTGACAATATCTATTACTCTATTTATGTCCTGGATATTTAGAGATGATTCATTTAGCATATCATATATGTCTTTTACCAAAGAATTTCTATCATAGATAAATCGTATATCAGATATGATACTATTAGCTTCTTTTTCTGGAATATCAATATTAATTGATATTTGTAATTTTGGTTTTTTGTGTATAATCTTATCATAAAGTTCTTCATCTACTGGTTCATCTAATGAATACCTCATGTTTTCCAATTTATAATCAAGGTCATCCATAAACCCCTGTATCAAATTTGAATAGGTTTGGTCATCATCAAATGATTGATTGGTTTCAAAGAATTTGTAACCAATCAATGTTTAGTTGCAAGTTAATTTTTTGTTCTGTTGTTTCCATATCCCTTTTATTTTAATTATTATTTAATGCAAATATATAATGCAATATTTAATTATGCAAATATTTAATATA
>ERZ780151.103-NODE-103-length-104472-cov-3.730178_pt1 | contig 104472 bp, 98 predicted proteins | sample MGYA00510983_ERZ780151 | MGnify/ENA primary metagenome ERZ780151 (study PRJEB29588, sample SAMEA2144623) | human gut metagenome | biome: human gut; feature: human-associated habitat; material: faeces | place: Denmark | collected 2008/2010 ... | reverse complement strand
TTTACACTCGGATATTTCTGATTAGTTTTGGTTGTTCTATGGTTATAAATACAATGCCAATAAATAACAGGTGTAGTTCATCTATTAGTAAGAAGAAGTTATAACCAGTAACACCAGCTACTTTAGCCAGACTATCATAAGTACACATAATCTTTTTAGCACCTTCCTTAGTATTTAGGTATTCTCTAATTTCGTATGTAGTAACACCTTCATAAACACCTAGTACATTAACCTTACCATCTGTATTATATTTCTGCATCTTATTCTTAATTAGTGATACAAAGGGAACACATATAATAGTATCTTTACCATCTTCTAAAGCTATAGATGTTCCACCGCATCCTACTTTACCTTTATCTATTAAATATCCTACTGGTAATCCATCCTCTTTGAATAATGGATATTCACCTAAATACTTGTACTCTTTAGTAATAATAATATTTGTCATAATTGCAAATTATTTGTTTAGCTATTCGGTTTAAAATCTGGAGTTTAGAAGCATCTGGAGTTTGAATTATGGGTGTGACCATTTTTGGTATTCTTTCTATAGAAGATTGAGGTTTCATTACCAAAATTTGTCACACTTGAAATAAAATAATAAGCGTATCACTACGCTTACTATTCCTTGCTAAACTAACTCAAACTCACAAATTATGAATGAATAATTAACTTCAATACCAAAAATATGCTCAAAAGGTACTGTGGTATTAACTTTGCTATCTTATTTATGGCTATTAGTAGCGAGGCTGGGAATCGAACCCAGAGCATTAGGGAATGAGCCTAATATGCTACCATTGCACCACCTCACATATAAAATGAACTTTTAGAGTGTTTTTAAGAAGGGAAACTGGCTAACTAGATAACCAGTTCCCTAGGCAATAGAATTAGATCTATGTTTTAGTATGATAGTTTCTCTCATTTATTGTAATACAAAGATAAGAAGTATTCTTGACATATACAAATATTTAATAACATTTCTTAAACATTATATTTATGCGGTTATAAGCATTGTATATTGAGGTCACAGCAAGGTAAGTGAGGGATGAAGCAAGGTGAAATATAACTTTTTATCGCTTCTATCTATCAGTCCCGCATCCAAGGCGGAATATACCGTGTTATGTTGTACTCCTATTTCGTGAACTATTCTATTCAGAGATAGGTCTACTATATTGGATGCTATTCTAGTCCAGCACTTGAATCGGATTAGGAAACCTATTACATTCCTATCTACATCTGTATCTAATAGGCTGCTATCTATGGTTACAAAGAACTTGGTAGGTTCTGTATAGCTATACTTATTACTGCATCCAGTTCTATCTATTGTTAGGTTGGCTACTTCTTCAAACTTCTTTAGATGGTTAAAGATGGTAGTTTCACTAACACCTGCTATTCTTACTATATCTTTAATAGTACTATCTGGATTCTTACTAATGGCTATTAGGGTGCAGAAGTAAGTAAATGCTTCATTGTTAGTAAGAGATTGTAGTATAGGTATGCTTAATTTGATATTCATTGCTTAGGGTGTTTGATAATTGATAGAGGTTATCTATATTTGTATATTATTTAATCTATATGGCTATGTCGGAGGATAAGAAGGAATGCTTTGTAATAATGCCCATTAGTGATGCAGAAGGCTATGATAAAGGACATTTTACTAGAGTTTATGAGCATCTAGTTAAGCCAGCCGTGATAGAGGCAGGATTTGAACCTATGCGAGCCGATGATACATCCAAAGCAAACTTTATTGTGGTGGACATATTAAAACAGATACTAGAATCAGATATGGCTATATGTGATTTAAGTTCTAGGAATCCCAATGTGTTTTATGAACTTGGTATTAGACAGGCATTTAATTTAAAGACTGTCTTAATTAAGGATATTAAAACTACTATGCCATTTGATATAGCTGGTATTAGGACTTTACATTATAATGAGAACCTAAGGATAGATGAGGTCAAGAAGGCTATACCAGAAATGTCTAAATGTATTAAAGAGACTTATGAGACAAATGATAAAGATGTAAATTCTTTATTGCAGCTATTGTCAATTGATAAGCCCGCCACTTTACCAGATAAGGTAACTTTATCAAAAGATTCAAATTTAATTCTTAATGCTATTAACGATTTGCAGAAGCAAATAAGTTCATTGGAATATGCTAAGCTTATACACAGGAACAAGGAGGTTATGTTACCCAATGGTGAAGGCATTCCACTTGGAATGTATGTATCTAATAAAAACAATCTAATAATTGGCAAGATTGTAGCTGAAACTTCTGACAAACTAATTCTCTGTGATGATTATGATAATTTAAACTATTTAGATAAATCTGAATATATAAATAAAGGCTTTACATATGTTCCATTCTAAAAAAAAATCTAGTGATGTTCTTTAGCGTGGCACTCTTTACAGATAGACATAAGGTTGTTAAAGTCAAATGCTTTAGATAGTCTTTTAGTGCCAGTATAGTTCATAAAGGAATCTATGTGGTGAATATCTTCTGCTGGTTTAATAATATCTTTGGCTAAACAGAGTTCACATAATGGCTGTTGCATTAGCTTAGCTAGCCTTAATTCTTTCCATTTGGTAGATTGGTATATCTTCTGTCTTTCTTCCCTGTTAAATGTTCTGGAAGGTTGCTTATTCGGTTTCTTTAGATATGGCATATAGTTCTGCTGGTATTATGTATTCACCTTCTTCATTCTGTACCTCTAATGATGCTAATTTACTATTCATTGTATAGCTGGACTTCTTAGCATAGCATCTAATGGTATTGAATTGAAGTCTTAGTAGTTCTAATACAGATTCTTCTGTTACATCTTCCAGTCCTACTTCCATACATCTTATTACTGCTTTCTGTAGGAAATCTTCTACAGTCTGGGACATATAGATATTGTCTTTATAGTATGTGGTGTATTGCTTTACTAATTTAGGGTAATGTTTGCCTATTATATCAGCTATCTTAGAAGCATTCTTATGCAGAGGCTTATCTATTACAGTATTGTAATTGTATTGGTCATATTGTGGCTTCCAGTTAATTATCTTATCTGCTGTTTCTATATCAATGTGAAATAATGCTGCTGCTTTGTCTAGTCCGTAATCATAAACATACTGTAGAAGGACTGATTTAGGTGGTCTTATCATTTTTGAATTTAATGTATTGGTTAATAGTTTCTCTATTGTAATCGAAGAAGTCTTTTAGTATGGCTTCTATTAGTGTCGCTTTATCTGATTTGCTGTTAGTATGTTCATCTATAATATCAATATTTCTATTAAAGAAATCTGCTAATATCAATCTTAGTAGTTTAGACCTGTCTTTACCTAGTAATTGCTGTAGCTCTGTTAGCAGCAGGTCGGTATTCAAGTCTATTTTAGCTCTAATTTCTATTGGGTAATTACACCGTCTCTCCATAGTTTTACCTTTAATTGTATTACAAATTTACTAATACCTTAATAGACTTCCAAATAAATAATTCACATTCTTTAATAATTACATTGCAATGATTATAAGCCTATTAGAGCCATTGTATAGCTTTATAAATTATAAAAATTAAATAGACTATAATATGATTGATTACACTATTCCAAAGGACATTGAAAAGGATGCCAAGGATTATATGCAGAATGTACTGGAACAGCTAGATAGTACTGGTATGTTAGAGAATGTAGATAGTGCGGCTTTAACGATGCTGGCTAGAAACTATAGTATGTTCATTAAGGCATCCAAGCAGTTAGAAGATGAAGGTTTGACCGTTACCAGTGATAGAGGTAACATAGCACCGCACCCAGCTATTAAGATTGCTAAAGATGCACAAACACAAGCTATGAAAGTTATGCTGGAGTTCGGACTAACAGCTAAAGCTAGAACTAAATTGCCTAAAGTAGAGCAGGACGGATATAGCCCATTTGAGCAGTTTATAAAGGAAGGAAAGGAAGTTAGATAATGAATACCAAACTTTACTATGATTACTGTAGTAAGGTTCTTAATGGTGAAATAATAGCTGGTGAGACTATTAAGCTGGCTTGTAAGAGATTCCAGAATGACCTTAAAAGGGATGATTTGGAATTTAAAGAGGATAAGGTAGATAGAGCCATTCTATTTATCAGCACATTGAAACATTATACAGGTAAACATTCTGGTAAACCATTCACCTTAGAAGGATGGCAGCAGTTTATAATAGCTAATATAGTTGGATTCTACTGGAAGGGAACTACTACCAGAAGATATACTAGCAGCTATATAGAAGTAAGTAGAAAGCAGGGTAAGACAGCTTTAGCTGCTGCTTTATGCTTGTATTATTTAATAGCTGATGGTGAAGATGGTGCAGAAGTATTATTGGCTGCTAATAGCAAGGAACAGGCTAAAATTGCATTCGATATGTGTAGCAAGTTTAGTAAGGGACTGGATTCTAAAGGTAAGTATCTTACCGCTTATAGGGCTGATATTCTGTTTAACCTTACTAATTCCAAGTTGAAAGTATTGGCTGCTGATGATAGTAAGTTAGATGGTTTTAATGCCAGTTTTGGGTTGTTGGATGAATATCACGCCGCTAAGAATAGTAAGGTTAGGGATGTTATCAAGTCTAGTATGGGAATGAGAATGAACCCACATCTTTGTACTATTACTACCGCTGGATTTGACAAGACCTTACCCTGTTACCAATTAAGAACCGTAGCTATAGAGGTGCTGAACGGCTTAAAGATAGATGATGAAATGTTTATAGCTATCTATTCTTTAGATGCTGATGATGATTGGAGAGATGAAAAGAACTGGGTTAAATGTGCGCCAAACTTAGATATTACAGTTACTTCCAAATACATTAGGGGACAGGTACAGCAAGCTATTAATAACCCTGCTGATGAAGTCGGAGTTAAAACTAAGACCTTAAATTTGTGGTGTGACAGTTCTAATGTATGGTTACCAGAGGATTATATTATAAAATGCAGTAAAGAAGTTGACCTTAATAAATTCGCTGGTATGGATTGCTATGCAGGTGTGGATTTGGCTGCTACTTCAGATTTAACTGCTGTAGCTTACTTAGTAGTACAGGATGGTACTTACTACTTTAAGACACATTACTATCTTCCAGAATCAGCATTAAAGGATAAGGCAGATAAGGAACTTTACAAATACTGGAAGCAGCAGGGGTATCTTACAGTTACCAGTGGTAATGTTACTGATTATGACTATATAACTGCTGATATGCTTAGATATGCTGATGTAGTTAATATCCAGTCTGTTGGCTATGATAAATATAATGCTACACAATGGGCTATAGATTCTACAGAGCAGGGACTACCATTAGAAGAATATCCACAAACACTAGGTAACTTTAATATGCCTACTAGAGAACTGGAAAGGCTAATACTATCTGGTAAGGCAGTTATTGATAACAATGAAATAAATAGGTACTGCTTTAGAAATGTTACTTTGAAGTCTGATTATAATGGTAATGTTAAACCGAATAAGGCAGTAGACAAGAAGAAGATAGATGGAACTATAGCAATGATACAAGCATTAGGTATGTATTTGCGAAACCCTAGATTTAGCAATGAAATTATCACAATTTAATGGGACTTTTTACTAATTGGTTTAAAAAGAAAGAACCAGCGCAGGAAACCAGAGGGTTATTCTGTGATTCATTGATGTATAATATGAATGGTGGCTACACTACTAATAAGGCTATGCTTCTTAGTACTGTTTACAGATGCGTGGATGTTATTAGTGACGCAGTGGCACAATTACCATTAGAGCCATACTACATTAATGATTCTGGTTATAAGGAGAAATTTATTAAGCATCCTACCTATTATTTACTGAACAAAGAACCTAATCAGAAGATGAGTAGGTTTACTTTTATAAAGACTTTGATAGTAAGTACACTACTTAAAGGTAATGGATATGCTTATATAGAAAGAGATACTAAAGGAGACGCAATGGCACTTCATTATATACAACCAGATTATGTTACTATTACTGAACAGAAGGACGGAATTAGATATAATGTTGTAGGTATTAAAGGACTTGTAGAGCCTTGTAATATGATTCATATACTGAACTTTAGTTATAATGGTATTACAGGTATAAGCACTTTAGAGCACGCCAAACAGACTTTAGGACTGGCTACAGATTCAGAATCACACGCACAAGGATTCTTTAAAGGAGGTGCTAATTTGGCTGGAATCTTAAAGGTACAATCTACTTTAACTGGTAAGCAGAAGGTAGATTTAAAAACTAGCTGGCAGACAGCATTCAGCCCCACTACTGGTACACCTAATGGAGTGGCTGTATTAGAAGGAAATATGGACTTCCAGCCTATTACAGTGAATCCCGCTGATGCACAGCTATTAGAAACTAGACAGTTTAACGTAATTGATATATGCAGGTTCTTCGGGGTATCACCAGTTAAAGCATTTGACTTATCTAAGAGCAGCTATAGTACTGTTGAGGCTACCCAGTTAGCTTTCCTTACAGATACATTGTCACCATTACTAGAGAAGATAGAATTGGAGTTTGAAAGAAAGCTGTATAAGCCTTCTGAAAGAAGTAGAATAGATGTAAGATTTGATACATCTGTATTACTAAGAGCGGATAAACAATCTTTAGCAAACTACTACAATACACTATTTAATATCGGTGTGGTTAGTGCCAATGAGATTAGAAAGCAGTTGGATTTACCTGCTGTAGATGGTGGTGATTCCCACTTTGTACAAGTAAACCTTATGGAACTAAAGAACGCTGCTAACAATATACCCACCAATAACGCAATAGACAATGATACAGACAATTTACAAGGGGACTGACTTAGTATTTAATATTAAGTTGGAAGATAAGGACGGTATTCCCTTTAGGGTAAGAAACACTTCTGAATTTATACTAAGACTTTACACCACAAACCCAACAGAGTTTATAGAATGTCGTTTTAAGGATGGTGATTTGACTGGTATAATTGAGGAGGATAGAATAGATAAGGCGGTTATTAATTCATCTGACCTAGATAAGCTACAATCTGGACTAATCTATTACAGCTACAGCTTTAAAAGTCCTAATGCTATGTTCAATGATGCTTATTATGACGAGGTAGTTAAAGGGCAGACTAATTATTATTTGAAGTAATGGAACTACAGAGAGCAACTAAAGAAGGAGTATTAGAACTGGATAGAATCAGTGCCAAGATTGGTAGTACAGTTAATGCTGTATGGGGAACTGTAGAAGGTGATATTACTAAGCAGACAGACTTACAACTAGAATTGCAAGGTATCAAGGATTCAATACCAGTTACAGTACCCGCTGACGGTGGTAATGCAGATACTGTAAACGGACATACAGTGGAATGTGATGTACCTGCTGATGCCAAGTTTACTGATACTATATATGATGATTCCGCTTTAAAAGCCACTGTAGCCAACAAGGTGGATAAAGTATCTGGCAAAGGTTTGTCTACTAATGATTACACCAATCCAGAGAAGCAGAAATTGGCTGGACTTAGTAACTATGATGATTCAACACTAAGGCAATATATCACGTCTTTAGAGGAACAGAACAAGCTATTAAAGGAACAAGTGGAAGCACTACAGGCTAGGGTTAATAATAAAGGTTGGATTCTATTAGAATAATAATAACACGATGAGAGAACTAAGAAACTGTAATGAAATCGTAAAGATGGATTCCAGAACAGTAGAAGGCTATGCTTTAGTATTCGGTAAGCAGTCTAGGGATTTAGGAGGCTTTACTGAAGTAATAGAACCTACAGCCTTAGAAGGTATTTTAGAAAAGTCTGATATACTATGTTTACTTAATCACAATGAGGATAGAGGTATATTAGCTAGGTCTAAATATGGTACTGGAAGCCTAGAATTAACTATAGATGATACTGGACTTAAATACAGGTTTGAAGCACCTAACACTGTTTTAGGTGATGAACTGTTAGAAGGTCTTAGAAGGGGTGACATTAGTACTTCTTCATTTGCCTTTACTATCGGTAAAGATACTTGGACTAAGAAGGAAGATGGTAGTTATTTAAGAACTATCAATAGCTTCAAAAAATTATTCGATGTATCACCTGTATATAAGGAAGCATATCCAGATACATCTGTAGCATTAAGAAAGATGCAGGATTTAGAGAGCGAGGATTTAAAAGATTACTTCGCTAGACTTAGGAGTAAATTAAACTAATGAACACCTTAGAACTACTGGACAAGAAGGAACTGCTTAAAAAGAGAGCAGAGGAAATTATATCTGGTGCTGAGAAGGAAGTAAGAAAGCTAAATGCAGGAGAGCAGGTAGAATTTGATACACTTACTAAGGAAGTAGCAGATATAGATATTCAGATTAGAAAGATAGAGGAAGATAACCTTAAACAAACAACACATACAACTAATACTATGAAGGAAAAGTTTTCACTTTTAAAGGCTATCAATGATGTAGCCAATAACAGACAATTAGATGAGAGGGCACAGGAAGTGGTAACTGCTGGTATCTCTGAAATGAGAAAGGCTGGTCAGTCTTATAGCGGACAGATTGTACTTCCTATTGAAGAAAGAGCAAACATACAAGCTACTGTAGCTACAGCAGGGCAAGAGAATGTAGCAGAAGATAAATTGGGTATTTTAGAGCCATTGAGAGCTAGTCTAGTATTGGCACAAGCAGGTGCTTCTTATATGACTGGTTTAGTAGGCAATGTATCTATTCCTGTTTATTCTGGTTCAAATGTAGGCTGGGCTGGTGAAGTGACTGCTGCTTCTGATGGTGCGGGTACTTTCAGTGAAGTAAACCTAGAGCCTAAAAGACTGACTGCATATATCGACGTATCTAAGCAGTTCTTAATTCAAGATTCTAACAGTGCAGAAGAAATGTTGAAACGTGATATTGTATCAGCTATTTCTAATAAGTTGGAAGCTACTATTTTGGGTACTGCTGCTGGTTCTGCTACACAACCTGCTGGTTTGCTTAATGGTGTAACTGCTGATACTGCCGCTGTTACTTATACAGACTTTGTAAATATGGAAGCTACATTAGGTGAGAAGAATGTAAGAGGTGATATTAAGTTTATTGTTTCACCTTCTGCAAAGGCTGTATTAAAGTCCACCGCAAAGAATCAAAATTCTTTCATTATGGAAGGTAATGAGGTAAACGGCTATCCTGTTCTTTGTACTTCTGCTGTAGCAGGTAAAGGTATTGTTTACGGTAATTTCGCTGATTTGGTTATCGGTCAATGGGGTGGAATTGATTTAACAGTAGACCCATATACACAGGCTGCTAACGGTAAAGTAAGACTTGTTATCAATGCTTACTTTGATGCTAAACCACGTAGAACAGAAGCATTTGTCAAGAAGGTTCTTAAAGCCTAATATAGTCTATTTAGTAAGTAGTAAGCTATGTATATAACTTTAGAACAAGCTAAGAAACACCTGCTGGTAGATGAGGATTTTAGGGCAGATGATATGTACATTCTGGACTTAATAGCTGTAGCAGAGGATTCAGTATCTAAACATTTAGACATAGCTTTAGATGAATTAGAAACAGGTGGTAATTTACCACCTGCTATAATTCACGCTATGTTACTAATGATAGGTAACTTATATGCTAATAGAGAGCCTGTAGCATTTGGTACAGTAGTTAAACTGCCTTATAGTTATGAATACCTTATAGGACTTTATAAACACTATGAAATAAAATGAGAGCAGGATTACTAAATTATCCGATTACCATACAAGAGCCTGTAACAGTTAAAGATGTATATGGGGCTAATGGTATAAACTGGAAGGATGTTATAAGTACCAGAGCACAGGTTACATATAATACTGGAAACAGACAGAACCAGAATAATGAAATAATCCACTGCTATACTGTTACCTTTACCATAAGGTTATATCACAAGGTTAATGAGCAAATGCGAATTATTTGGAATGGCAATAAGTACAGGATTCTTAGTATTAACCGAGAATTATACAAGCAATCAATAACCATAGTAACTGAATTGATAAATGAATAATATAGAGGTAGATGCCAGACAGGTTACTTCTATGTTTGCGGATTTGACAGGCAGACAGCAAAGGCAGGTCTATAGGAGTGTTTTAAGAAAGGGTGCTGGTATTCTAGCAACGGAAACTAAAAGACAACTAAGACAGACTTTAGGTAGGGCAGCTTCTAGTAGAAACTGGTGGAATGGTAGAACCTTAGTAAGTGGGGTTAAATCTAATGCTGACCGAAACGGGACAGAAGCTAAAGTACATATTATGGGTGACTTTAGATTGAAGTTCTTTGAAATGGGTACTAGAGTTAGAAGAACCACTGGTAATAATAGTGCTTCTGTTAGAGGAAGGAATCCTATTAGAAGGCAGAGAGTAGCAGCTAATAGAGGTAATATCAATGCAGCACATTTCTTTAGAACAGCTAAAACCAATAAGGAAAGAGAAATCTTTGATAATATGGATAACCTTATAAGCCAATCAATTCAGAGAATAGCAAATAGAAACAGACTATGAGTTTACAAGTAGGCAAAGCAATATATAACCTGCTTAGTAATGATGCTAATGTTACTGGCAGGGTACAAAATAAAATATATCCCTTAATTGCTGATACTGGTACTACATTTCCCTTCATTGTTTATAGAAGAACTGGTATAGAACCATCTGATAGTAAAGATAGGTTTATCTATAAAGAAGATACTTATGTAGAAGTAGCTATAGCTTCTGATAAGTATAATGAAAGCATAGAAATAGCTGATTCGGTAAAGGATGCCTTACAGGGTAAAAGGGGTAACTATTCTGGTATTAACATACAGAATATTAGAATGACAAACGCAGATGAGGATTATATAGAAGATACATTCATTCAGAACCTTACATTCAACATAAAGACAAATGGCAGGACAAGTAATTAATGGCGGTGATTTGATGCTGTTTATAGATGGCAAATCTATAGCATTTGCAACCAGCCATAAACTAAGTATAAATGTGGAAACAGTGGAAACCACTTCTAAGGATAGCGGTGGTAAATGGGTAGCTAAGGCTGCAAGAAAGATTAGCTGGAATTGTAGTACCGAGAACCTTTATTCTAATGATGGTGAAGGTATGACTTTTGACCAGTTATTCGATAAGCTGACAGCCAGAACACCTATCAAGGCTGTATTCTGCTTAGAGAAAGATTATTCAACAAAGAAGGATGAAGTACCAGAAGGGGGATGGTTGCCAGCTACTACTGGAATTTATTCGGGTAATGTTATTATTACAGCACTAGAGGCTAATGCGCCTAATGGAGATAACGCAACATTTACAGCATCTTTTGAAGGTGTGGGAGCACTTACTAAGACTGCCACAGCTTAATTAAAAGCCTTTATATCTCTAGGTTATGGAGGTGTAAAGGCTTTCTTATTTTAAATACTTATTGATATGACTATTAAAGGACAAGACTACAAACTGAAATATACTCTTAGAGCCTTATTCATCTATGAACAAATAACAGGCAAGGCTTTTGAGTTAAAGACTATTACAGATGAATATCTATTCTTCTACTGTATCTTAATGGCTAATAATCCAGACAGTTCACTAACCTTTGACGAACTGATAGATGCCATTGATGAGGATATGAGTATTATGCTGGAGTTTCAGAACCTCTTAAAGAAGGAACTGGAGAAGCAACAGCTATTCATTACTAATAATACAGATGCTAAAAAAAAGCCCTAACCACTAAGGAGATATATTCTACCTTAGTAATAGAAGGTGGACTAGACCCAGAATATGTATTAGACAAGATGCAGATGTATGAGCTAGAACCACTGATTAGCAATCTTCACAAGAAGGACAGGAATAGCTGGGAACAGGCTAGAATGGTGGCTTATGTCATAGCGCAATGTAACAGCACCAAGAAGTTAAAGCCTACAGATATAATGCAGTTTAGTTGGGACGATGATACTACAGGGGAAACATCTATTAGCAATGAGGATATTAAGAGATTACGAGAGAAGGCTAAACAATATATAACACATAATTAAATATGGCTGATTTAGTAACCAGACTACTTCTTAATAGTAGTCAATTCGATAATAACATAAGGCAGTCCACACAACAAGTACAGCAGTTCCAACAGGCAGGCAGGAATATCACAGCTACCATAGGTAAGTTTGCTGGTGCTTTAGGGATAGCTATGACTGCTGGAGAGGCGTTTAACAAGTGGGTACACAGTTCACAGGCTTTAGGGGATGAATGGGATAATACCGTTAATGCCTGCAAGGGTACTATAGATGTATTCTTCCAGTCCCTTAGTAATGGTGATTGGAGTGCCTTCCAAGATGGTTTATTTTCCACTATCAAAGGTTTAAAGGAACTTAGTGCTTTAAGAGATAGTCTAGCCGATGCTAAATTAACTATGGACTTCAATACTAAGAGGTTTGAGGCACAGTTTACAGAACTGGAAGCAATTATTAGGGACAAGACCAAGAGCCTAGAGGAACGAAAGAAGGCTTTCGAGCAGTTACAGACATTAAAGGCTAATTATAAAATAGATATTGTAGATGTGTCCGCTGGTAATGACCAAACACTCATAAAGTTTTTAGAGGCACAATATAAGGGGTATGGTTGGACTACCAAAGATGTAGAGAAATATCTATCCATATATAACAATGACTTTTCAAGCAGACCAGAGAAAGAAGCATTAGATGAATATAAGAAAAGATTGTCTGAGCTAGAGAGTCAACAATATAGTTATACCGCTTATTCTTCTATGTATGGTGGTGGTACCATTAGGACGGAGAACAAAGAGATTACTAAGCAGATAGCATTATTTAAAGCAAGGAACGCCGAACTAGAGAAGATGAGAATCCTTAATAATGATGATGATAAGGATAGGGCACAAATGCTTAAAGACTATGAATATAGTTACGACCTAAGAAAGAAGGCTGCAGATTTTGATAAGAGGGTATTAGAACTACAGGCTTCTTTACAAGAAGGCTCTGCTAATAAGGCTAATAATACCGCAGTAGTTCCTGTTATTCCTTCTGGTTCTATCATTGAAATGGAGAATAAGATAAAGGTATTAAAGGGTAAACTGTCTAATGCTACATCTGATGGTATGAGGGCTGGTTTTATGGCAGCTATTAAAGAGGCAGAAACCGAACTTAGAATGATGCAATTAAGGGCAGCTGGAACACCTTTATTAGTCGGTGGGGATATTAGTAAACCTACAGGAAGATCTGTGAAATCTGATCTGGATGCGGGGAATATCGTAGTTAAAGGAATTGATACAAATGCAATCCAAAATAACTTAGACTATGTGGATAGTATCAGTGCTATAGGCTCTGTTATGAGTTCTGTTACCAATTTGACTAGTGAGGGGGCGGCAGCTTGGTTAAGTTATAGTACTAATATCATATCTTCTGTCGCTGCTGCACTTCCAGCATTAACTACACTTACAACAGCATTAACCGCTAAAGCTGCGGCTGAGGCGGCAGGTAGTGCCGCTGTGACACCTGTAGTAGGTTGGATAAATGCTATTGCTGCTATATCTGCTATTATGTCCGCAATGGCTTCTATTCCTAAGTTTGCTGATGGTGGTATTATTGGAGGCAATTCCTTCATTGGTGATAATATGATAGCCAGAGTAAACAGCGGTGAAATGATTCTCAATAACAGGCAGCAGAAGAACCTGTTTAACCTTTTAGATGGTAAAGGTGGGACTTCCTTTAATGCTGGTGGAGAGGTTAAATTAAGAATCGAAGGCAGGGATTTGGTAGGCGTTCTTAATTCTCAAACAAGTAAGACAAGTAAATACAAGTAATATGTACAACCTTATATATACAGTGCCATTTACTAATGTGGATGGAGAAGCCTTAACTATACAAATACTAGAAGATGGTGGAACTGGTACACCTGTAGAACTTACAGGTGGCACACCACCATTCATAGTAGATGTAAATGACGAAGATTTTTTATACAATCCTACTAGATTCAGTGGAGCTACTTTAAAATTAGTTGGAAGTGATTACTTACAGAAGCTATTTAGTACGCAATACCAGAGATTTAAAGTTAATTTGGTAAAGGCTGGATCTGTTATCTGGACTGGCTTCATAACACCAGAACTATATTCACAGGACTATGATAACAATTTATTCGAATTGAATATAGAGTGTATATCGGCTTTATCTACTTTAGAATACATAGACTTTAAAGATGAAGGAGCTACTATTACATTGATGGATATTATTAAAAAATGTATCACTGAAAGTAAAGGCGATTTTAGAGCAGTTTATATGCCTAATACATATACTTCTTCTTTAAATGGTATAACTGTAAGTACAGCTAATTTCATTGATGAGGATGGCAAAGCAATGCCATTAAAGGAATGTCTGGAAGAAGTATGCAAGTTCCTTAACTGGACTATTACAGAATATGATGGAATAGTGTACTTTATTGATATGGACTATATAAAGGCTGGTAAAACTAGTTATACCAATATATTTACTAGCACAACTACTACCCTATCTTCTACTATTAATTTAAGGGATATACCATCTAAAGGAAACAACAACCAATTATCCATATTAGGTGGATATAATAGGGCTGTGGTGATAGACAGTGATTATGAGGCTGATAAAGACAGTCTCTATCCAGAATCTAATTTCAAATGGCAAGTTCCTATGTACAGTAAATCCAAGGAGTTCAATGGCAAAACATATATAAAGAACTTTGCGGAATCAGAAGCATTCGAGCCTGTTTACTATGCTGGTAACAGCACATCTTTCACTAAGGTAGACGATGGGTTTAGCTTGGATAAGCAGAAACAAAGGGCAGGGACTTTCTTAACACAGGTAGCCAGCTATGATACAGGTAACAAACCTGTTAAACTGAACTATGAGGACTTGTTTGAGATAAAACAATATGATGATTATGGGACTGTTAAATATTTATGGCAGACAGGTGATCTGGAGTTCCCTGTTATAAGGACTAAAACGGCATCACCTACCATAGTATTTGATACAGATACCAAGTTGTGTATAGATTTCAAGTTGATGATACAAGTTACAGATGATTGGGGATTACCTATAGAGGGTGACAGTATGAAAGGTGGTAGTGGTTGGAACAATGATTTTATCTATATACCTGCCAAGCTCAGAATAGGTGATTATTACTATAATGGGACAAGCTGGACTGCCAACAGTGATAACTATTTTAAGCTATATACAGATTGTGACAAGAATAAGATAACCGCTAAATGGCTGAATGCCAGAAATACCAATGACTTCACAACAGGCTATGATGAGCTTACTGGTACATTGATAAATATAGATAAGGTAATGGTTGGGGATCTAGAGCTTACATTATATAGTCCCAAGTTCCCTAATGTTGAAATGGCTATATTGTTCCCGCCTAGCTATATGTTCGTCAAGGATATATCTTTACAGAGCCAACGTAAGGAGGGTAACACATCTGGAGAGAAGAAAGATACCAAGTATGAGAATGTGGTGAATGAATCCTATATCAATGCCCTAGACGATATTACATTCAAGATAACATCCAAGAATAATAGTGAGTTATCATTCAGTAAGGCTATAGTAGGAACAGCCATACTGGATACTCTCACTAATACTATTGATAATACGTCTAATAAGCCAGAAGAATATCTAATAAAAAGGATAATCAACCAATACAAGCAACCGAAGGTCAAACTTCTACAGGTGATTAAGCCAGAAGTACAGCCTTATTCAATTATTACGGATAGTTATCTGTCTGGTAAGAGGTTTGTATTTGCTGGAGGAAGAATCAATTATGAAGATAATAGCATAGAATGTAACCTTATAGAACTTAATTAACTATGGATATAACAAGTAGCAGAATAGCAGCCACGCCTAGAAGTAAATACCATAAATACGGATATGGAGGTAGTAATATTTCTGTTAGTGGTGGTTCTAATGTAGACCTAAGTAATTATGTAAAGCTGGCTGGAGAGGAAAGCCAGACTATAGAAGGTAATGTAGGAGCTACAGGGGATATAGTCGCTTACAGTACCAATGAAATTAAAGAGAAATATCCTATAGCGTCCCCAACGGCTTTAGGAACTATAAAAGTTGGTGAGAATCTGATTATAACAGATGATGGCACGTTAAATGCCGAGGCTGGTGGGGCTAGTGGCTGGAATGATATAAAGGATAAGCCTAGCACCTTCACCCCTTCCAAGCATACACATACCAAAGCTGAAATATCGGACTTCTCACATACACATACCAAGTCACAGATCACGGACTTTAGCCATACCCACAAGATGCAGGACATATCAGATTTCAACGGTGTTACATTAGATACAGACCAGACTATAACAGGACAAAAGACCTTTAGTAAGACTATTCTAGGGCAGGCTGATATAATAGCCTATTCCACGGGCATAAGTAAGGAGCTGTTCCCTATAGCCAGTAAGACCGCTATTGGATGTGTAAAGATAGGAGATAATATTAATGTATCTGGGGACGGCACGATTAGCGTTAATATTGATGGTGGTGAGGCTGGTTCTGTGGATTGGGATAATATCAATAACAAACCTTCCTCATTCACACCTTCAACGCATACACACGATGATAGGTATTACACAGAGACAGAGATTAACACCAAGCTAAATTCCAAATCCAATACAGATCACACGCATAGTAATTACGCTTCCACCATTACAACCACTGGGACAGGTAACGCAGTGACCTCTATAAGTCAAAGCGGCAATACAATCACTGTGACCAAGGGTGCTACATATAATAACTATACACATCCAACTAATCACCCTGCCAGTATAATCACGCAGGACGTTACACATAGATTCATTACTGATACGGAAAGAACTAACTGGAATGATGCCAATAGCAAGAAGCACTCACATAGTAATAAAGGCTACCTAGATATTATTAACCAGAACCTAGCCACTACCAATGATGTTAATTTCAAATCGGTTAAGGCTACAGGGGATATAATAGCCTATAGTACTGGTACTACGAGTGAGAAATATCCTATAGCCAGCAAGACAGCACTAGGATGTGTAAAGGTTGGTAGTGGTCTATCCGTATCCTCTGATGGTACTATAAGTACCACAAGTACTACAGGCGGTGGAAAGTGGGGAGAGATCACAGGTACGCTAAGTAACCAGTCTGATCTACAGACAGCCTTAAATGGCAAGGCTAACAGTTCACATACACATAACTATGCTAGCACAGTTAAGGTTGGGTCAACATCATATAACATAAGTGGGAATACTATCAGTTTACCAGCATATCCTACAGTACCTTCTGCCTTAAAGAATCCTAATGCACTTACTATTAGCTTGAATGGTACTTCACAGGGAGCTTATGATGGATCAGCTGCTAAATCATTTAATATCACAGCCGCAAGTATTGGGGCTGCTGCAAGTTCTCATTCACATAGTTATATACCTTTGAGCGGTGGAACTATGACTGGTGGACAAATAGCTAGGGCAGGATCTTCACAAAGCTGGGTGAACGGTCGTAAGGGCGCAATGATCGTACTTAATAGTACTGGAGCAAGTCAATATATGCCTATATGGTCTTGCAAGTCACAGGCTGGTAGTTGGGATTGTGGTACATATACCGAGAACAGGTTACATTTCAGCTATATAACTGACACCAATTATAACGCTGGAACTAACACCCAAACTACAAACATTTATTTCAATACCAATGGAACTATTACCGCTGGTTTAAATGGCAATGCCACTACCGCCACAACATTACAAACCATTAGAACTATCAACGGTACTAATTTTAATGGCTCTGCCAATATCACTACAGCCAATTGGGGTACAGCCAGAAATATAGGTATAGTATCGTCCGATGGTACTGGTGTGGGATCTGTGGTTAGTGTTAATGGCAGTGGTAATGTGAATTTGAAGTTACCTGCTACAATCAAGGCTTCAATAACAGGGAATGTAAGTGGTAACGCTGCAACAGCAACAAAGTTACAAACCGCTAGAACCATTTGGGGGCAATCATTTAATGGTAGTGCTAATATCAGTGGTAATATGACAGGGGTAGGCAGCATTACCGCCAGTGGATTGATAAAGACTACTAACAGCGTACAGGCAGATGGGGATGTTATAGCATATAAGACTAGTACAGGTGGGGCTAGTCCCTTCAAGTATTGGCTACCATCCGTTGATACCAATGGTAATTTAAGCTGGTCTAACAGCACTTCCACTACAACACCAACAACAAGGAATATCAGAGGTCCACAAGGTCCTACAGGTCCCAAAGGAGCTACTGGTGCGACAGGTCCACAAGGTCCAAAAGGTGATAAAGGAGCTACTGGTGCTCAAGGTCCAGCGTGGAACGGTGGTACTATTACCCAATCAGCGATGGTGAAGGCTACGTGGGGCTTCTGGGGTATTGACGCTGGTTCTGGTCTTAACTTCTACCTATCGCAACGGGGGGATAAGAATGTTTACTTCTGTTGGGGTGGAACCGATAAGAATAAGGCGAGCTTATCGCCTACTGGTAATATGTACGTAGCTGGTAATTATTCTAATGGTTCAGATATAAGGTTAAAGGAAAGAAGCATAAATGTCTCTAACGTATTGGATAAGATCAGCGACTTATCCACCTTTTATCATAAGAGACTGGATATTGGAGACGATGTGACACGTATAGGGGTTAGCGCACAGGATGTACAGAAGGTCTTTCCAGAAGTTGTAGGAACAGCCAATATGCCCGAATATGGGGATATATTAACCGTGGATTATGCCACATTAGCCACTACCGTAGCCATTAATGGCTGTAAGGAGCTACATCAACTCATCAAAGAGCAACAAGCGAAGATAGAGGCTTTAGAGACCAGATTAAGTGACTTAGAAACTAAAACGAATTAACTATGATATTACCGAAGACCAACCTTAGCATAATGGATGTGAGGAACTGCACAGGAAATCCAAGTCTGGACTTAGGTACTTTATGCAGTAAGGGACAATATATTAATAAGTGGAGTAAATATAAGCCTGTTAGGTATAACTTTACTACCAGCCGACCTTCAAACTGGTGGAAAGCTTCAGATGGAAATTGTGGACTGGACGTAAGAGGATATACAACAATTACTCAATTGGTCACAGATCTAAGAAATGATGTCACCTTCTGGGGGTATCTACCACCCACAGGAGGATCAGCGCAGCCTTACAGATTAGGCGACTTCGCTGGGTATAACTCACAGGCTCAACAACCTGTTTACTGCAATGAGCTACCTAACATTGTATATAAGGATGCCTCAGCTACTATTGGAATGGCGTTGGATATGAATGGTGTTGATACATCCTCAAACCTTCAATTAACAGATATACAAGGGAAATACCCCCTATCCAGCTACTATCCTGCTGTAGTTGTAGTAAGGGCAGATCAGAATGTAGGCAATTTGATAACAGCCAGTCAAACATTTGCACAAGGACAAGGAGTGGGCGTTGAAGTTCCAACAAGCCAATTAAGTGCTGGATATGATTATGACTTTATATGTTGTTTCAGCTCGATAAAACAGACCTCTTACGGCACTAACTCAACTGCCGCAAACTTTGTACCCGCACCGACTGACAACGTGTTGCAAAGGGTAAGTATAAAGACTGGTGGACTATCCGTATTTGTTACTGGAACTTGGGCTAGTAACAAGTCTACTTATAGGATTGACGCTACAAATAGGGTTAGTACGGCTGGAGCTACTAAGACAAATGTAACATTGCAGATCGTTTACCTAGACTTCAAGGAATCTGGAGATTCACAGGAATATGGAGAGACAACGATTAAATTGGCTGATATTGTAGTCCCCTATAATCAGACCAAGACCGTAACTAATGTAGTGGCTAACTCATTGCCAGAGTATAAAACGAGAGGCGGTAAACTTATCCTTACTTATACATATAATAATATAGTAAATACTATAGTAGGACAATTTGAGGATGAAGCCTAATGAGTAAGACTACAGTTCAATTAATCACAGCCTGTGTATTGGTGGCTCTGGGGATAGGGCTACTGGTTGTTGGCTTCTGTGTACCACCTATGGGAATAATACACGGTAGTGTATTAACAGCATTTGGTGAGGTCTGCACATTCGCTGGGGCACTATTTGGGGTAGATTATCATTACAAGTTTAAGATGAACCATAAGGAGTGAGAAATTAAGCCTGTAGTCTAGTGATAGATTACAGGCTATTTTATTAGTTTTGCGGTATGATGTATATAGATTACTATTATAAAGAAATTCAACCTTATGCCATAATTAAAGGTGGTAGATGTTATTCAATGAATCCAGATAACTTTGCTGCCGTTTGGCAGAAAGGGGACTATGTGCCAAAAGTGGACTTTGACACCTTTAATGAGCAGGTGGAATTTAATGGGGACAAGGAAGAACTGTATATGTTGTGCTGCTATATAATATATGTAATAGAACAGCATTACTTTGTAAAGCTAAGACCTACATTAGAAGAATTAAATGCAGATGGTTTGGAAGGCATTACATTAAAGTATAAGAAGGGTTCAGACATCACTTTAAACGGCGGTAGCATTATTAAAGATGTTGCTAATGCTATTGGTGCTAGTAGGAATGGAGAATACAAGGCAGATAGTATATGTAAGTTAGATGAAGTGGCTAATAATACTTACTTACAAAGTATGTTCACTGTTGAACTGGCTGAATTTCTACATTGCTACTTCCCTGTAAAGAGAAAGAAGGATAGTCTGGTTAGTACAGATGAACAAGATATGATTATAAAGATTCTGCACCTGTTTAAACTAACACCTTATTTAGTTGTACGAAGTAGATACAGGCAGTTATTAATGCTAGCTGATAGATTCAAGGAGAATCTTAGCTGGATAAACTTGCAAGATCAGTTATTACCTGTAACATTTATAAAGTGGAAGCAGTGGAACACGAACAACTGGCTAGAGGTTGAATATGATAAACTTAAAGAAGGAGAAACTGTTAGCTTTCCACCTTTAGGAAGTAACAATTAATTCTAGCGTTATGTAAATTAGTTCTGATACTTTTGCCGCCAGTTAAATAACTGGTGTGCTAGATACCCATATAAGTCCACAGGGCAGTGGCATCATTTTATGAGTAACATAGTTACTATTAAAGGTCAAGAAATAGACCTTACAGATCGCAAGGTTCAATGTGAAACCTTCGGTAAACAGTTTAAGGCAGATGCTACTGCCTATGAGTACATTAAGATGTGTGATGAACGTATCAAAAGCTACGAGGGTTACATAGCTAATCTAAAGGGACTTAGGGAGGTAAAACTGCGAGAGAAGGCAGAGGAACACAAGGATGAATTAAGAGTCTTGTTAGCTTCTATGGGTGACGAAGAGCGAACTAAATTTATTAACAGTTTAAACAGATGAGTATGGACACACAGACTAAAGAATTAGTCCAGCTTTGGAATTTACTGGATTTAGGTTTAGATTTGAATGGCAGATATGCTGATACAGGCATTATTAATGAAGGTGATGAAGGTGTAGTTATTGATGTTACTGCAATAGCTGAAACTGCTGAACAGTGGAATGAACCAATAGAACCAAGGCAGGCAGATTGGTTTGAAGCTGCTGGTATTGTAGGTGTAGCCAGTCTAGTGAATGCCTATATGGAAGATCCGACCAGTTATCAAAGGGGGGCTGTTAATTCATTAGTAAAGCTGATTGGAGATAAGCTATTACAGACTTTTGAAGGGAAACGTGTTAAAATAGAATTTTAAACTAATAGCCAGTTGCCAATAATGGTAGCTGGCTTTAAAAACCAAATAAGAATGAGAGTGTTAGAAGGAAAAGAATTAGAAGATTATTTAAAGCAGATGCAAGAATGGGAAGCTAAGAAAGCTAAAGCTATAGAAGATGCTTTCCAAAGAGAGATAGTAACAGGTGATGATATTGTAAATATATTAAGGACTTATACAAGTGATAGAGATAGATGGGAACTATTTGCTAACCTTGCTGAGAATGATAAACTATCTGATGAAGCCTTTAATAAAGGTCTGGTTATAGCTTGGACAGTAGGAAGAGGTACAGGAGATTTTAGAGCTATACAATACTTTATGAGGTGTAAGAAGGAATTAGTAATGAATGAAGAAGAACTAGCCTATTATAATAGATTGCCCGATAAGGTTACTTTGTATAGAGGTTGTAGTATGGATGAGTATGAAGATGAAGATGGAGATAGTTGTTTCGGTATTTCTTGGACTACCAGTAGAGAGATAGCAGAGTTCTTTGCATTTAGAAATGAGCAGGAAGATACTGCTGTATATTCTATAGAGGTTGATAAGGAAGATATTAAAGCTGTGTTCTTATCTAGGAATGAATTTGAAGCTATATGTTTTGGTGGTGATGAAGTTACTTTGGTTACAGATGAGCCTACAGAACTATATACTAATTATATGGAACGAAGGCAGCAGGAACTATATCAGCTAAAATGATAAATATTTCTATATCATTGCTTGTATAATGATATATTATTATATATCTTTGTGATATCAAATAAAAGCAGTGTTCTATGAAACCATTAAAAGTTAATGAGGTCTTAGACCTCTTAAAAAAGGATGGTTGGTATAAGGTAGGGCAAGAAGGCAGCCACAGACAGTATAAGCATCCTACTAAAAAGGGCAGGGTTACTGTTAACGGTAAACTTAGTGATACTTTAGACCAGTTCAGACTGAACAGCATTTTTAAACAAGCAGGGTGGAAGTAATTCCATCCTGTTTTAAAAACATTATAAGTTATGGAGAAGATTATAGTACAAATTGGATGGTGCGATAATTATTGTGCCGCAAGTGATGAAATATTGGGATGTGTAGCTTGTTCTGATACCATAGAAGGCATTAAAAAGGAATATAGATCAGCGTTAGACTTTCATATAAAAGGAATGCTGGAAGATGGTGATGAATTGCCAGAGAAGTTAAAGAATGAATATGAATTAGTATTTGAACTAGATACTTCCGCAATGCTTCATAGTCTGGATGGAATAGTTACCAGAAAAGCTATTGCTAAAGTTACAGGTATCAATGAAGCACTACTAACACATTACGCTAACGGCTTTAGGAAGCCTAGACCAGTACAAAGACAGAGGATAATAGACGGCATTCATCAAATAGGTAGAGAATTGACGTTAATAGGATAGCTTTTATTTGATAAAAGGGAACTATGATCTTTAATGATGTAGTTCCCTTTTTTATACTTTAGCGGCTCTAATGCTAGAAAGGGATATGGGGTGATATTTTAAGGCGATGGCTCGTTAAACCCCACGCCTCCCTTCTTTACACGGCTGGAATATTTTAAAGTCCCAAATCCTTACGTCCAATTATCTATCTATGGTCACACTCTACTTTATTTTTGTTGGAATTAAAATGGAGTTTAGAATAAAAATTCTCTATCTTTGCGATGTTCTATTAGATCATTAAAGAACGAGATCAAGAACCAACTACATAAACAACTGATAATCAGATAGTCTTAATTTCTCTAAATAAATATGTATCAGCCGGGGAACGGCATACTTCTCAATATCCCGGCAAGGCAAAGAGAGATAATTCCCCAAGGATTCCGGAACCAGCTCTATCTCTATTTGATAGAAAGAAGCGTATAAAATTTGATGGGAGAGCGTATGCTTTACATTCGATAACCCTTGGGTGATACTCAATTTTCCAGCATCTCCCAATAGGTTACGGAAGGCTTGCGTCTCACACAAACCGGAAAAATCCATCGCATGATCCGTCTCGATCAAAGGAAATTCATACAAGCCGGTCCAGATATCCTTCCCCGCCCGTCTGTTCATCCAAGTTTGTCCTTTATATATAATGTATAGATAGTGGAAATAACGATCCCTTGTCTTCGTCTTATTTTGTTTCACCGGATAAGCTTGCACATTGCCGGAAGCGAACGCCATGCATTTATCTTTTAGCGGGCACACCCCGCAGTCCGGGTTTTGAGGAACACATTGCAAAGCACCCAATTCCATGATCGCCTGATTATGCGTCCCTGCGTTCTTAGGGTCCAAGATCATTCCGGCCAGTTCCGCAAATTGCTTTTTACCCTTCGTGGTGTCGATCGGCGTATCTACGGCAAACAAACGGGAAAGTACCCGGTACACATTTCCATCCACGACCGGACACGGTTGGTTCCAAGCAAAGGAGACGATCGCCGCCGCCGTATACTCCCCGATACCTTTCAAGGATAATACCTCTTTATAATTCTCCGGGAAAACCCCGTTAAACCGCTCCATGATAGATTTAGCCGCCGCATGTAAGTTACGAGCCCGGCTATAATACCCCAAGCCCTGCCAATATTTCAGCACCTCATCCTCTTCCGCCGCCGCTAGAGATGCCACATCCGGGAAACGTTCGGTGAAACGCAAAAAATACTCCAATCCCTGTACAACCCGGGTTTGTTGCAATATAATCTCCGATATCCAGATGATATAAGGGTCTCTCGTTTCCCTCCAAGGAAGCTCTCTTTTATAGGTTTCATACCACTCAACCAATATCCGGCTGATTTCTAACTCACTTTCATACTGTAACATAACTGCTCCCTTTCTCTCTTTTCAACATCATAACTATTTGATTACCGCAAACATACATATATATTACGAATCGAGAAGAATCTTTTTATTTAAAAATTGAAGCTCAATTCTTTTTCCACTTAAATAAAAAGCTATATATTTGCATTCCAAAAAATTAATAGGTCAAAATCAATTAATTAATTTATAGACATGACTAAAGCAGATATTGTTAGCGAGATTTCAAAAAGCACTGGTATCGACAAACAGACAGTGCTAGCAAGCGTTGAGTCCTTCATGGATATCGTAAAAAGTTCTTTAGCCCAAGGCGAAAACGTTTACTTGAGAGGTTTCGGAAGTTTCGTTATTAAGAAGAGAGCTCAAAAGACAGCTCGTAATATTTCAAAAAATACTACGATCATCATCCCGGAACACAACATTCCGTCATTCAAGCCGGCTAAGACTTTTATTGGTGAAGTTAAGTAATTAATTATTATACGTTTAATTTAAAATTTTAAAGCGATGCCTAGCGGAAAGAAAAGAAAAAGACATAAAATGTCTACGCACAAGCGCAAAAAGAGACTGAAGAAGAATAGACATAAGAAGAAATAAGTCTATCTAACGAACTCTAAAGAACAAACTTAATAAGTGACCTTTTAAGTTTGTTCTTTGCGTATTTTATAAGGTCTGATCTTAAAAAACACATCTTAAGTGATTAGTGAATTAGTAGTTGATGTACAGCCCAAAGAGGTATCTATCGCCGTCTTGGAGGACAAGAGCCTTGTGGAGCTCCAAAAGGAGGCCCGCAACGTCTCGTTCGCCGTTGGTGATATCTATCTAGGTAAGGTTAAGAAACTGATGCCGGGCTTAAACGCTGCGTTCATTGATGTCGGTTACAAAAAGGATGCGTTTCTTCACTATTTGGACTTAGGTCCTAACTTCAACACCCAACAGAAATATTTAAAGCAATTGCTGAGCGATCCCAAAAAGGCGCCGGTACTGTCGAAAACTCAGATTCTACCGGAGATCGAAAAGAACGGGAGTATTAGCGACGTGCTGAAAGTAGGACAAGAGGTGTTGGTTCAAATTGCTAAAGAGCCTATCTCAACGAAAGGTCCCCGATTGACTTCCGAGCTTTCTTTTGCCGGAAGATATATCGTGCTGATACCGTTCGCCGATAAAGTATCTGTCTCCACCAAAATTAAATCAAGCGAGGAACGGGCTCGTTTGCGCCAGTTAATCCAAAGTATCAAACCGAAGAATTTCAGTGTTATCGTACGGACATCCTCGGAGGGCAAACGTGTCGCAGAGCTTGATCATGAACTAAAGACATTGGTGAAACGATGGGAAGATAATATCGTGAAGGTGCCTAAACTCAAAGCTCCGGCTATCGTTTATGAAGAAACGGCACGTACCGTAGCTTTACTTCGGGATATATTCAACCCCTCTTTCCAAAATATTTATGTAAATGACAAGGAGGTCTACAATAATGTCCGCGACTATGTAAGCTTGATCGCACCGGGACGGGAAGAAATCGTACAGTTATATACGGGAGAGCTTCCTATCTTTGACAACTTTGCGGTCACCAAGCAAATCAAGTCGCTATTCGGACGAACTGTCACTTACAAGAGTGGAGCTTACTTGATTATCGAGCACACGGAAGCTATGCACGTTATCGACGTGAACAGCGGGAACCGTTCCAAAGGCAGCGATGCTCAAGAGAAGACAGCTATCGACGTAAATATAGCCGCCGCCGATGAGATCGCCCGTCAGCTCCGCTTACGAGACATGGGAGGTATCATCGTTATAGACTTTATCGATATGGCAGAGGCTGCCAACCGGCAAAAGCTATTTGAACACATGACAAAGGCAATGGCAAATGACCGGGCTAAACACAACATCCTTCCTCTTAGTAAGTTTGGCTTGATGCAGATTACCCGTCAGCGGGTACGTCCGGCAATGGACGTGGATACGTCAGAAGACTGCCCATCCTGTTTCGGAACAGGAACGGTTAAGCCTTCCATCCTGTTTACCGACAGCCTGGAAGAAAAAATAGATTGCTTAGTAAACAAACATCACGTGAAGAAATTCACCCTGCATGTACATCCGTATGTCGCAGCGTATGTGAACAAGGGGTTGTTCCCCTTGAGCATGAAGTGGAAAATGAAGTACACACATGGTTTAAAAGTTATTCCCAATCAAAGTCTCGCCTTTCTTGAATACAAATTCTTTGATGCCGACAAGAATGAGCTTGACATGAAAGAAGAAAAGGAAATAATCAACAAATAACAAGAGAAGCCCCGGGCCTATTAAAGCGGTTCCGGGGCTTTCTGTATTCTGCCAAACCGTCAAAATGTCACGATTCATGACACGTATTATTTATTTTCAAACCCAAACTTCTTTGGCACGGCATTTGTTGAATACTATGTGAATCCTTTAAACAAGGAGGATGACGGACGATGAATAATAACAATTAAAATATTTACAATCATGGGAAAGATTATTGGAATCGACTTAGGAACAACCAACTCTTGTGTTGCCGTATTGGAAGGTAACGAACCGGTTGTTATCGCGAACAGCGAAGGTAAAAGAACAACACCTTCAATCGTAGCTTTCGTAGAAGGCGGCGAGCGTAAGGTAGGTGATCCCGCAAAACGTCAGGCTATCACCAATCCTGAAAAGACTATATTCTCTATCAAACGTTTCATGGGTGAAACTTATGACCAAGTACAAAAGGAAATCAATCGCGTTCCTTATAAAGTAGTGCGTGGTGATAACAACACTCCTCGTGTAGATATCGAAGGACGTTTGTATACTCCGCAGGAAATCTCAGCGATGATCCTGCAGAAAATGAAAAAGACAGCTGAGGATTATTTGGGACAGGAAGTAACGGAAGCCGTTATCACAGTACCTGCTTACTTTAGTGACGCTCAACGTCAGGCTACGAAAGAGGCTGGTGAGATCGCAGGTTTAACCGTACGCCGTATCGTAAACGAACCGACTGCCGCTTCTTTAGCTTATGGTTTGGATAAGACGAACAAAGACATGAAGATCGCCGTATTCGACTTAGGTGGTGGAACATTCGATATCTCCATCCTTGAGTTAGGTGACGGCGTATTCGAGGTAAAATCAACAAACGGTGATACTCACCTAGGTGGTGATGACTTCGACCACGTAATCATCGACTGGTTGGCTGAAGAATTCGAACGAGAGGAAGGCGTAGACTTACGTAAAGACCCGATGGCTTTACAACGTTTAAAAGAAGCTGCCGAGAAAGCGAAGATCGAGTTGTCAAGTACGACTAGCACGGAGATCAACTTGCCGTATATCATGCCGGTAAACGGTGTGCCCAAGCACTTGGTTAAGACTTTGACTCGTGCTAAATTCGAACAATTGGCTGACGGTCTGATCCAAGCATGTATCGAACCGTGCCGTCAATCCTTGAAAGACGCAGGTTTATCAACTTCTGATATCGACGAAGTGATCTTGGTAGGTGGTTCTACTCGTATCCCGGCCGTACAGGCTATCGTTGAGAAATTCTTCGGTAAAGCTCCGTCTAAGGGCGTTAACCCGGATGAAGTAGTAGCCGTAGGTGCAGCGATCCAAGGTGGTGTATTGACAGGTGAGGTTAAGGACGTATTGTTGTTGGATGTTACTCCGCTGTCTTTAGGTATTGAGACAATGGGTGGTGTAATGACTAAATTGATCGAGTCTAACACGACCATCCCGACCAAGAAGTCCGAGACATTTACGACTGCTGTAGACAACCAGCCTTCTGTTGAGATCCACATCTTGCAAGGAGAGCGTTCTTTGGCTAAAGACAACAAGTCTATCGGCCGTTTCCACCTAGATGGAATACCTGCCGCACAACGTGGTGTCCCTCAGATCGAGGTTACATTCGATATCGACGCCAATGGTATCTTGAACGTATCCGCCAAGGATAAAGGAACCGGTAAAGTACAAAGTATCCGTATCGAGGCTTCCAGCGGTTTGAGCGATGATGAGGTTAAGCGTATGAAAGAAGAGGCTGCCGCAAACGCAGAGGCCGATAAGAAAGAGAAAGAGCGTATCGATAAATTGAATCAAGCGGATAGCATGATCTTCCAGACCGAGAAACAATTGAAAGATCTTGGCGACAAGCTTCCGGCAGACAAGAAAGCTCCGATCGAAGGTGCCTTGAACAAATTGAAAGAAGCTCATAAGGCTCAGGATATCGCAGGTATCGATGCTGCTATGGCAGAATTGAACAGCGTATTCCAAGCAGCTAGCCAAGAAATGTACAACGCTCAAGGTGGCGGCGCTCAAGGCGGCCCGCAAGCAGATCCTAACTTCGGTGGTCAACAAGCTGGCGGTAACGCAGGTAGCAGCAACAACAGCAAAGACGGTAACGTTACGGACGTTGACTTTGAGGAAGTAAAATAAAAAGAAGCGGTTTTAATCGCTCCTTTACTCCACATAAGATAGAAAAACGGCTATCGGGTCCTTCGGGATCTGATAGCCATTTTTTATTTTAGCCCTATATATTCAATAAAAAAGCCATTGATATCCAATAATTATTAATAAGTTTGCACTCGCATAAAAACACTCATTTTAAATTACGATTAAGGGCAACGTACTAATTTTCGACTTATGCTAGCGAGATCTATACAGAAATATTACATATTTGTTCTACTTTTTCTGCTAGCCATTCTACAGTCCTCTTGTCAACAGTCGGGAAATAAATATCGTATATTAGTAGTACATTCCTATGAAAGCGATTATGTAGCTTATAAAGACTGCGATCGGTTGATCCGGGAATCCCTCGAGAAAAAGGGGATTAATCCGTCGATCCAAACATTCTATTTGAACTGCGAGCAATATGCGGCACCCGCCGAAGAAAAACGGATGTACCTGTATCTAGATTCGATCTCTACTTGGAAACCCGATCTGATTTTGGTCTACGAGGATCAAGCGACTTACACGTTAATGCAATGCCATCATCCGCTAATCTCTACAGTCCCCATTGTATTTGGCGGCGTAAATTTCCCCAATAAGGCACTATTAGCGCAATATTCGAATGTTTCCGGATTCTGGGACGAGCCCGACTACGTCACGAACATCCGCTTGATAGAACATCTGTTGGGCAAGTCTACGATTTATATGTTGCACGATAGTACGTATATAGATAGGCACATTAAGGCTACGTTACATGAGCAATGTGCTCAAGCAGACATTCGGGTCGATAATAATCGCATCATGTATATACCGGTAGAGATCGCTACTTTGGACAGGGTCAATCAAAGCTTAAAACGACCGGATAGTACGACCGTCAACGTCGTGCCCGTGCAAGGAGACAAGCTATCAGCTGTTTCTTGGTACATGAGTAAACACGTCCCTTACATCTACTATCTACAGGCCAAACGGGATTACCGGGTATTGAACACCAGCCGTTTTTCCAGTAAACCCTCTTTTACGGCGATCAACGAGGATCTAGGATATACGAATAAACTTGTAGGTGGCTATATCACCTCCTTGGAAACCCAAATAGAAGAATCTACCGATAGAGCCGCGGAAATATTAAAAGGCTCCCCTAGCGAATCATTCCCACAGATAACAAAGAGCAAGAAGAATTATGTATTTGATTTCAATGAAGTCAAATATTGGAATATCGATAAAAGGCTTCTTCCGAAGGATGCTATACTTTTGAACTTTCCTTTTAAGGACCAATATCCAAGATTATTCTGGAGCTTGATAATCGTAGTCAGCACGATGTGCTGCTTTGTCTTCGGTAGCTTCATCATCATGTATACCCAAGAATCCAAGGCAAAACGACAAGCGCAAAAAGCCCTATTACATGAAAAGGAATCATTAGCGGAAGCCTTGGAGAAAGCCAATGAGTCCGACCGGATGAAATCCGTATTCTTGGCTAACATGAGTCATGAGATACGTACCCCTCTAAATGCGATCATCGGCTTTTCAAGCCTAATCGCCGAACTGGATCTGACAGCGGAAGAGAAGGAGCAATACGCTAATATCATCACGACCAATAACGAGTTATTACTAAAGTTAGTCAATGACATATTGGATTTGGCAAGGATTGAATCCGGAGGTATCGTCTTTCATAAGGAATCCTGCAATTTAACGGATTTAGTGAAAACCCTTTATAAACAACATCTTTCCGATGTCCCCGAAGGTATCGAATTCAAGGAGAAATGCCCCGATACGCCGATCTGCTTATATTCGGATAAGGAGCGACTTTACCAAGCGCTCGAGAACATACTGAAAAATGCTATAAAATTTACTTCCGCAGGCTTTATAGAGATCGGTTACGAGTATTCCACCAATGCACAAGACGTCCGACTTTATGTGCAGGATACAGGCATCGGGATCTCTCCCGAGGACCAAGAAGCGATATTCGAGCGTTTCAAGAAGCTGGATGATTTCGTGCAAGGGACAGGTCTTGGATTATCGATCTGCCAAGCTATCGTAAAACAATTAAACGGGCGTATCTTGCTCAAGTCCGAAAAGAATAAGGGGTGCCGCATCTCCTTGGTTTTCGAATTATAAACCAACCTCAGAAGCCAAGAAAAATAGACATTTGTCTCTTTGATATCCAATTACTTTTTATACATTTGTACCTATTATATTGAAGCTATACACATGGCGAACACTTCTTATCGTTATCTTTTTTTATTGTTGCTTCCATTATTTCTATTGGTCGCAAATTCTTGCGAACGCTCAACCACGGAAAAGCGTATCTTGATAGTCCAATCTTATGAGCCGGACTTTCAAGCCTATAAAGATATAGAAGAGGCTTTTAAAAAAGGATTCCAGAAGGAAGGCATTCATGCCAGTATCTTCACGTTCTATCTTAATTGCGAAGCTTATCAATCGCCAGAAGAGAAACAAAGAATATATACGGAACTCAATACGTTATCTTTATGGAAGCCTGATATCATAATCGTAAACGATGATCAAGCGACCTATTCCTTATTGGCTTGCGAACATCCTTTATTAGATAGCGTACCTATCGTTTTTACCGGAGTCAACTACCCTAACATACCCTTAATTCAAAAGTATCCTAACGTATCCGGATTTTGGGATAAGCCGGACTATCGGAAAAACGTCGAACTTATTGAGCGAATCATGGGAAAATGCGTGATTGTACGTGTCTCTGATAGTACAGCTCTTGACAAAAAGATCCTGAAAGATATGGATGAGCAAATAAAAGGGCTATGCTCCAAGGCTAGACCCGATTACCTTAAATATCCCCAGTATTCATCCCCATCCGATAAAAAGAGATCCTCTTCTTTAGTGCGGTTCCCAAAAGTACCGTTCGATTCCCTCTATATACAAACCATTCAACCCCGTACCAGTTCCAACTTGATCTGGGGGTTAGGTACAAGTACTTACAACAAGGCCTACCTTGCTACCAAAAGAGATTATACCTCGATAGCCTTAGGTAGGTTCTGCTCATTTCCCAGCTTCTCGGCGATCAACGAATCCGTAGGATATGACGGAGACTTCATAGGGGGATATATGACCCCGGTAGAGAGTCAAACCCAAGAAGCCTTACGACGAGCTGCCAGCATACTCAAAGGCACACCGGCCAATAGCTTCCCACAAATAACGGAAAGCGCCAAAAACTATCTGTTCGATTACCCGACTTTAAATAAATGGGGGATCGATTGGAAAGAACTGCCTCAAAACAGCATCTTCTTGAACATGCCCTTTGTGGTTCGTTATCAAACATATATTATTCTATGCGGGATTCTTCTAACCCTATTTATCCTATGGACGCTTTTCTATCAAAGAGTACAATACCGTCGCGAAGCCTCTCACAAGAAACAGGCTCAAGAAAGTTTACGGAAAGAGAAAGAATTCCTCTCGTTGGCTTTAGAGAGCGGTGATATTTTCGCATTCCGATACAGCAACGGCGTATTCGAGTTCGACCATGATTTCTATAAGTCGTTGGATATGCCGATAAAGCCGATCACCTCCACGCAATTCCAAGAGTCTATCCACCCGGAAGACCGGGAAGATTTCATCCAACATAAACACCTGCTTGATACAGGATTCCCTTCCCGTAAGATCACCCGCCGCCGATATAATTTCAACGGCAAAGGGCATATATGGTGGGAATTCAGATATGCGCAAGCGAAGAATGGACAAGACTCCACCCGCAATAATGTCGGAGTAAACGGGCTCTGCTTAAATATCCAACAAAGTAAGGAAGTAGAGGAAGATCTTATCAAAGCCCGTATAAGGGCCGAGGAAGCGGACCAAATGAAATCAGCGTTCCTCGCCAATATGAGCCATGAGATACGTACCCCGCTTAACGCCATCGTTGGATTTTCGGAACTGCTAACAAGCGATATGGAAATAAGCCCGAACGAGAGGGATGAGTTCATGCAAGTTATCAGTAAGAACAGCGACCTCTTATTGAAATTGATCAATGACATTCTCGATCTATCCCGCATCGAGTCCGGTAAGATGTCGTTTACCCTCACGAATTGTGACTTAAACGAATTACTATCCCATATCTACCGCACCCATCAATTGTTGATGCCCCAAGGCGTAGCGCTTAAAATACAACTGCCGGTCCTCCCGGCCATTATCCAAGCGGACCTACATCGATTAACCCAAGTGATTACCAACCTCATAAACAACGCCGCAAAATTCACGACGCAAGGATACATCTTGATTAAATACGATTATACGCAAGATAAACGTTGGATCCAGATCTCCGTTACCGATACGGGCAAAGGCATTCCCGCAGATAAGCAAGCCCAAGTATTCGAACGGTTCAACAAACTGGACGAGTTTGCGCAAGGGACAGGCCTCGGACTGGCGATCTGCCAAATTATCATCGAACACTTCGGAGGATATATCACCCTAGAATCCAAAGAAGGGGAAGGTAGCACATTCATCGTGACCCTCCCCTACACTCCCGGATTATCGGTATAAGATTATTTTTTCTTGAAACGCAAGAACGGCAATACAATAAATAAAGGTATGCAACAGATCATTACCCAGATAAAGAAATGTTGGTAACCGATCTGCTCCTGTATCCATCCCGATGCCATTCCCGGTAGCATCATACCTAACGCCATGAAACCGGTACTGATCGCATAATGCGAAGTCTTATATTCCCCTTCGGCGAAAAGCATCAGATACATCGTATAAGCCGTAAAGCCAAATCCGTAGCCGAATTGCTCGACAGCGACACAAACGTTTACGACAACAATACTCTCCGGCATCGTATAAGCCATATACAAATAAACCAGATTCGGCAAGGAGATAGCCAATGCCATAGGCCATAACCAAGTCTTCAAGCCACCCCGGGATATAGCCAGACCTCCTAAAACCCCTCCGAGCAATAAGGAGATCACTCCCACCGTACCATAAGCGAACCCGACCTCACCGGTACTGAGCGCCAACCCGCCAACCTCCCGCCCATCCAGCAGGAAAGGAGAAGCCAACTTTACCAATTGGGATTCCCCCAAACGATACGTCAGCATAAAAAGCAAAGCCGGGATAATCCCTTTCTTGCTGAAAAAGCTCACGAAAGTATTGCCGAACTCCACCAAGATGGTATGAGGGGTGATATTCGTACGTTGCGCGTCACTCGCCGGACGGGGTAAGATATACTTATGCCACAAAGCCAAGGCGATAAAGGTACCGGCTAATACAAAAAACACCAGACTCCAAGCAAAAGAAATCCGCCCGGTACTCTCCTCCAAAAGCCCCGCCAGCATGACCAGCAGACCTTGTCCCGTTAGCATCGCCACCCTGTAGAACGTATTTCGGATACCGATAAAGAACGCTTGTTGCTCCTCCGTCAAGCCCAGCATATAGAACCCATCCGCAGCGATATCGTGCGTAGCGGAACTAAACGCCATCAACCAAAAGAAAGCCAAGGTAAACCGCAGAAAGAAATCCCCGGGAAGGACGAACGCCACACCTGCCATTCCCCCGCCAATCAATAGCTGCATGCTATAAATCCACCAACGCTTCGTTTTAATCAAGTCTACGAACGGGCTCCAGATGGGCTTGATCACCCAAGGAAAATAAAGCCAACTGGTAAATAAGGCGATATCCGTATTTGAGACGCCCAGACGTTTATACATGATCACAGAAAGCGTCATGACTACCACATAGGGCAAGCCTTCGGCAAAATAAAGAGACGGGATCCAAGCCCAAGGATTACGTTTTTCCATAATAAGAAGGAATTAAACGATTAGAAGTCAATACCAAATCCATCCGCATCCTTCCACGCCGGGAACTTAGCCCGGAACTCATCCAACTCGCTCTTCTTCAAGGTACATGTCCGGGTGATTTCCTCTCGTTTTCCGGCATCAGCCAATTTCTTTCCTTTTGCGTTATAAATCATGGAATCCCCTCTGAAAAGAAAACCTTTCCCATCTACCCCCACACGGTTCACGCCACAGACATAAGCCATGTTCTCGATGGCACGTGCATGCAGCAATGCCTTCCACGCCTTCTTCCGGGCCTCGGGCCAATTGGCTACATAAATCAAAAGATCATATTCATTATTCACGTTGCGGCTCCAAACCGGGAAACGCAGGTCATAACAAACCTGCAAACAGATATTCCAGCCTTTATAGGGCACGATCAGCCGTTTGTCGCCCGCCGAGAAATGCTTGTCCTCTTCCGCCATACGGAACAAATGACGCTTATCGTAATAATACTCCTCTCCTTCCGGAGTGATGAAAAAAGCCCGGTTGTAGAACTTTCCGTTATCTTTCGCGATAAAACTTCCAGCCACGGCCAGTTTATATTTCTTAGCCCATTCCTTTATAGTCGGTACAGTCCGTCCATCCATCGTATCGGCTTGTTTCTCTACGTCCATGGAAAATCCCGTAGTAAACGTCTCCGGCAATACCGCTAAATCGGTTCTTCCACTAACACGGCGCAACAGTTCGCCATAATAACCCAAGTTCTCTTCACGGTCTTCCCAAATGATATGGGATTGTATCATGCTGATACGTAAGTCTTCAGTCATAGAATAAAGATATTAAGGTAATAAAAAGACATATTGTGACAAGGAAACAGTTTCATGGTGAAGAAACAGTAGTTTCTTCATAGCAAAACTTTTGTTTCTCCTAGGGAAAACTTTTGTTTTCCTATAGCAAAACTCTTATTTCTTCACCATGAAACCTATACCTGTACGAAATTCTCAGGATGGCAGGCGGTAACTCCCCGATACATCTCTCGTATCGTATGGATATCTTTATCCACATCACCTGTCGGATAAAAAACACCTTTCGTGCCAACCTCTTTCTTTCCATAATCAAAATAAGCCACCACGATCGGCACGTTCGCTTTCAAAGCGATAAAATAGAATCCTTTTTTCCAGTCCTTGGCCCGCTTCCGGGTACCTTCCGGTGTGACGGCCAATTGAAACCGCTCACTGGTCTTGAAACGTTCCACCATCTGATCGGTCACCGACGTACGTTTACCACGATCCACCGGAACACCTCCCAGCCAGTTAAACAGCAAATTAAAAGGGAAAAAGAACCACTCTTTCTTAATAAGGAAACCGGCGTTACACCCGATCGAGGTATAAAAAAGTTTCCCTACAATAAAATCCCAGTTACTGGTATGCGGAGCCACACATACGATACATTTCGGCAAATCCACGCCATCCACCGGGCCCAGCTTCCACCCCGCCATACGGAGTATCGCCTTACTAATTGCCTTCTTCATGCCTATTTGTCCTTGCTCAACTCTCCTATCTCGTCGGCGATAGCGTTAACCTCGTTTTGCAAGTCCTCTCTTAATTTGCGATAATAATTCCGTACGAGAGCCTTGTTATCCTTGCCGTCGGGGTGTCCGGCACGAACGATATAACTATCTTGCATATCTAGGATACGAGCCATCAAAGCATCCGCTTTCTCTTGATTTACTCCGGGTATATACAATTTGCAAACCAGCGCTTCCGTGAACAATTCACCAGCCACGTAGCTGATCTCTTTCTTTAAAATTCTTCTTTTAGCCATAATTATTTCATATTTAATTATCCACAAATATAGAACATATGTTATTAAATACCGAGGAAAGGCCAAGAAAAAACATAAAATGAATTATCTTTGCAGCGGTGAAATCATTGATTATAAACAAATCAAATATGAACGAAATGATAAAGACGCCAGAGTTTCTCTTTGAAAGCAGCTGGGAAGTCTGTAATAAAGTGGGAGGTATTTATACCGTACTATCGACTAAAGCTCATACGCTTCAACAAATTTTTAACGACAAAGTAATATTCATCGGTCCGGATGTGTGGGCAAACACAACCGCTCCCGATTTTACGGAAGACGCATCTTTGTTTGAGGATTGGAGAAAGCACGCCGAGGCAGTGGATCACTTGAAAGTTAAGGTTGGTCGCTGGAACGTACCGGGTACCCCCCCTGTTATACTGGTAGATTTCAAGTCCTACTTCAGTGAACGAGACGCCTTTTTCTATTCTATGTGGGAAAATTTCCGAGTTGACTCCATCCACGCCTACGGCGATTACGATGAGTCTTGTATCTTCGCGTATGCGGTCGGTAAGGTAATAGAGAGTTTCTATCACTTTTACAAACTGGAAAACAAGAAAGTCGCCGCCCTATTCAACGAATGGATGTTGGCGATGGGAGCACTTTACATTCAAAAGCAAATCCCTGCCATAGCGACACTTTTCACGACGCATGCCACATCGATCGGACGCTCTATCGCCGGTAACGACAAAGCGTTATACGCTTATATGGACGGTTACAACGGCGATCAGATGGCTAAGGAGCTAAACATGGAGGCCAAGCATTCCGTAGAGAAGCAGGCCGCCCATTACGTGGATTGCTTCACGACCGTAAGCGATATCACGGCCCGTGAATGTAAACAGTTATTGGATAAGGCACCGGATATCGTTACCCCGAACGGCTTTGAGCCCAACTTTGTACCCGAGGGTAAGGAATACGCTAAAAAGCGGAAGGAGGCACGTCGTACATTAATTAATGTAGCGGAGAAATTATTGGGCTGCTCCATCGACCCGAACGCTTTGCTGGTTTCCACCAGTGGCCGCTATGAATACAGAAATAAAGGTATCGATGTCTTCATCGAGGCGATGAACCGTGTACGTACGTCCGGACGCCTGCAGCGTGAGGTCGTCGCCTTTATCATGGTACCGGCTTGGGTACGTGCCGCCCGTGCGGATTTAAAAGAGGCGATCGAGCAGGACATAAAGACTACCTCTCCGCTTCAAATCCCTTTCATTACGCACTGGTTGCATAATATGCCAGAAGATAAGGTCTTGAATTATATCAACCACGCCGGCTTCACGAACGCAGCATCCGAAAAACTAAAGATCATATTCGTTCCTTGTTATTTGGACGGTAAAGGAGGTATTTTCAATAAGACCTATTATGATATGCTGATAGGGATGGACGCTACCGTATATCCTTCCTACTACGAGCCGTGGGGATATACCCCGCTGGAAAGTATCGCTTTCGGTATACCGACGATCACGACCAATCTGGCCGGTTTCGGTATGTGGGCGAAGAAAACGGTATCCGGAGATAACCTTAGCGAAGGCGTAGAGGTTATTAATCGTACGGATTTCAATTATTTTGAGGTAGCGGACGCTATCATGAACTCCATCCTGGCTCTCAGCCAAAAGGATGCTACGGACGTCGAGGAAATCAAACAGCGTTGTTTCGATCTCGCTCGAAAAGCTGAATGGAGCAAGTTTATCGACTATTATCTGACCGCATTCGATATCGCCATGAGGCATGCCGAGGAAAGAAATAGTTAAATATTGCTCATAATTAATAAGATAATGCTATCTTTGCACTCGTTTTTAGACAAACACTTTAAACTTCACGATAATGAAAATTAAGGCGAATAACGCAAACAGTCCTATTTGGAAGGACGTCTACTCACATTCCAAGCTTCCACAACAGTTGGAACCACTTAATGAGATCGCTACGAATCTTTGGTGGGTATGGAATCATGAAGGCGCTAAACTATTTGGCAAGATCGACAAACAACTTTGGAAATCCACAGAAGGTAACCCTGTACAGCTATTGCAAAGCCTTTCACACAAACGTATGGAAGAGATCTTAGCAGATAAGGAGTTAATGGCTGAAATCCAAAAGGTATACGCTGATTTCAAAGCTTATATCAATGTAAAACCCGACAAGACACAACCGTCTGTAGCCTACTTCAGCATGGAGTACGGTTTGACCAATGTATTAAAGATTTACTCAGGTGGTCTGGGAGTATTAGCCGGTGACTACTTGAAAGAGGCCAGCGATAGTAATATCGATTTATGTGCCGTAGGTTTCTTGTATCGTTACGGATATTTCACACAGACTTTGTCCATGGACGGTCAGCAGATCGCCAATTACGAGCCGCAAAATTTCAATGCCCTGCCGTTGACTCAGGTATTGCAGTCGAACGGAGAGCCAATGGTATTGGAAGTTCCTTATCCGGGCAGAACCGTTTACGCTCATATCTGGAAAGTTAGCGTAGGTCGTGTACCTTTGTACTTAATGGATACGGATATACCTCAGAACAGCGAATGGGATCGTTCCATCACGCACCAATTATATGGTGGCGACTGGGAGAACCGTATGAAACAAGAGTATTTGTTGGGTATCGGTGGTATCATGATGCTGAACAAGTTAGGTATCAAGAAACAGATTTATCACTGCAACGAGGGACACGCCGCTTTGATCAACGCTCAGCGTTTGGTAGACTATATCCAAAACGACGGCCTTTCATTCAACCAAGCGTTGGAGGTAGTTCGTGCTTCCGCCCTCTATACGGTACACACTCCGGTTCCGGCAGGTCACGATTACTTTGACGAGGGTTTGTTCGGACGTTACATGGGTGAGTTCCCCGGCAAGTTAGGTATTAGCTGGCAAGACTTCATCGATATGGGACGTGAGAACCCGGGCTCTAACGAGAAATTCTCCATGAGCGTATTCGCCTTGAACACTTGCCAAGAGGCTAACGGCGTAAGCTGGTTGCACGGTAAGGTTTCTCAGCGTATGTTCGCCCCGGTTTGGAAAGGTTACTTCCCGGATGAACTGCACGTTGGTTATGTAACGAACGGTGTGCACATGCCGACTTGGGCCGCTACGGAGATGAAGAAATTCTATGCGGATAAACTAGGTAAAAACTTATTCAAAGATCAATCTAACAGAAAACAATGGGAAGGAATCCAGAATGTATCCGACGAGGAAATCTGGAATCTCCGCATGACCTTGAAGAATAAATTGATCGATTATATTCGTGTTCAATACAAAGATAGCTGGTTGAAGAACCAAGGTGATCCTTCCAAGGTGGTTTCTATCCTTGAGAAGATCAACCCGAATGCCTTGCTGATCGGTTTCGGTCGTCGTTTCGCTACTTACAAGCGTGCACACTTGTTGTTCACGGACTTAGACCGTTTGGCTAAGATCGTTAACAATGAGAAGTTCCCGATTCAGTTCGTATTCACCGGTAAGGCTCACCCGGCTGATGGTGGTGGTCAAGGTTTGATCAAACACATCGTAGAAATCTCTCGCCGTCCGGAGTTCTTAGGAAAGATCATCTTCTTGGAGAACTACGATATGCGTTTGGCCCGTCGTTTGATCTCCGGTGTAGACGTATGGTTGAACACGCCGACTCGTCCGTTAGAGGCTTCCGGTACTTCCGGTGAGAAAGCCGAGATGAACGGTGTATTGAACTTCTCCGTTCTTGACGGTTGGTGGTATGAGGGTTACGTAGAAGGCGCAGGTTGGGCATTGACCGACAAGCGTACTTATGAGAACCAGCAATACCAAGACCAATTGGATGCGGCTACGATCTACCATTGCTTGGAAACTGAGATCATCCCGACTTACTACGCTAAGAACAGCAAGGGTTACTCTCCGGACTGGATCCAATATATCAAGAACTCTATCGCCAAGATCGCTCCGGATTATACGATGAAACGTATGTTGGACGATTATGAGGATCGTTTCTATCACAAATTGGCTACTCGTTCCGCTCATATTTCCGCTAACAACTACGAGATCGCTAAGCAATTAGCTGCTTGGAAAGAGGAAGTTGCGCAACATTGGGATAGCTTCCAAGTGGAATCTTTCACTTGCGACCAAGATTTGACGGTGAACGGCCCGGTTGTAGGAAAAGAATACAACTTCAATTTGGTAATCGACCGTCATGAACTACAAGGTATGTTAGGTGCTGAAATGGTTGTCATGAAGGAAGATCCGGAGAAACACACGCTGTCACCAATCAATACCGCTCAGTTCGAGTTGATGAAGGAAGAAGGCTCCAAGTTATTCTTCAAGTTAACGACCACTCCTTCCGAGGCTGGTAACCATAAGATGGGCTTCCGTGTATATCCTGTAAACAAGGAGTTGCCTCACCGTATGGACTTCGCTTATGTACGTTGGATTCAGTTATAATCGGCAACAAGTAAAACAAATAATCAAGAAAGAGGGTGCGTCATGCACCCTCTTTTTTATGCCATACCCAGCTATGCTTTACAGCGACTAAAACCTATGGTTATGAGCCGTAAAGCATAGGTTCATATAGTCCGTGAATACCCATGAATCAAAAAAAGGAAGCCGCACGACAGCAGCTTCCTTTTTCAATAGGATACGAATATTTTCAAGCTTAGAAAGCGTAGTCCAAACTTAATCCGAACACCTTGTTGGTGCGGCTATACACATTCTGCCCAGGAAGTCCCGTGCCGCAGTAGTTGTCCATCTTCTTGGTATAATCGTGGTAAGTTGTCCACATATATCCCACGTTCAAAGCCATTTTTTCGCTCAACATCACTTTAGCACCAAAGCCCAGCGAATAAGAATCGCAGGAGAAACTAACATCACTTTGGAAATTATCAGACAAACCATAATCTGTAATTTGAGCGCCACCGCTAATGGTCAATCTCTTGACAACATCCCACTCTATACCAAACAGATACTCATTCGTACCTCTTTCCAGTTCCTTCTGCTTTCCACCGGCCATTCCCGCCTTCTTGTCATCGAAGAAGTGATACTCAACAGAAGCCTTCAACATGGGCAAAAACCGATAAGAAGCTGCCACCGAAAGCATGGAAGGAATATCGTTCGGCGTATTTACACCATGCTTATAAGGGCCAACCAAATCTTCCGCACTGTCGGGATAATCCAACTTCTTGGTATTGTTTTCGATGTTCAAGTTCGTCTTAAACTCATATTTAGCTCCGAAATTGAATTTACCATATTTGACATCAACACCCAAAACCGGTGTCAACCCCCAACCTGTCTGATCGCAATCCAAAGCCAGGTTCATTAAATCCGCTCCACCAAAATTCTGTTTTAATTTTGCATCCAGATACCCGTCATAGTTTCCTGAGAAATAGTTCATCCGGCCTCCGGCAAAAGCAGAAAGCCAATCCGTGATCTTGTATGATAGGCCAAGTTGTAGGGAATAAATATACTGTTTTCCGTCCATCGCACTGTTAATAGTATACATATCCGGCGTGACGATGGGACTTTGACCGCCAGTCTTTATATATTTCGCTACACTTTCCTTGAAGATACCGGCCATAGCAGCCGATTCGAACATTGGCAGGCCATCGTCAAACGAAGCCTTACCACCTCCACCCGTAATGGCAAAGAAACCGGAGATCGTCCAATCACCTTTTTTGTAAGCCGCAAAAACACTCGGAATCACAGGAGCGGCTGCCTTTCCTTTGTAATACTTTTTATAGGGAACGTCGCTCACTGTCGGCACCTTATTCACTGGGTCGAAACCATTGTATGTACTGAAAGAGGCATCGATATCCCGGGTCTGGAAAGCACTTTGGATACTCACACCAACGCGGAAACCGTCTGTCGGCAAAAAAGAAAGACCCGCCGGGTTTGACAAAGCGCCGTCTATATCAATTGCAGCACCTCGCGAAAGTGACCTTAAAAAGGCTGCATGCTGATTCGTATTCGTCAAATATCCTCCAGCGAAAGAAACCAAAGGCATCATCATCAATGCCGCACCTAATACTACTTTTTTCTTCATGTTTTACTTTTCTTGATTACAAAACGGTCGCAAAGATAAATACTTTTTTCAAACACTGCACACTTTTAATAAAAATGTGCCGCACAAAACAGCAAATACTGTGCAAACACATAAGACTAATTAACAATAGAAGAGCCGCAAAGGTAGTAACGTGAAATCAGGTATTAGTTATAATCAAAAAGAATCATCCTAATCAGAAAAGGATATATACAGCAAGTACTAAAGAAGATATACTTACTTTACCCAAAAAGATATACTACAAGTGCCAAGTAAGTATAACTTCTATTTTTCCGAAATAAATCGTATATTTGTCTCTATAACTTAATTCTTTAAACCGTATAGATAAAATGAAAAGACTAGCATTACTCGCGGCTCTCTTACTGCCCCTATCCATGGCTTTCGCCCAACAGAACGTAGGATTCAAGACCGATAAGGTAGAACCACTCGTGATCAACCCAGACAATAGCGTCACTTTCTATGTAGAAGCCCCAAAGGCGAAGTCCGTGTCCGTAAAAGGAGACTGGGAAGCCAACGAGGGCAATGGCCAGATGACGAAAGGGAAAAACGGAATATGGAGCTATACGACTCCCCCACTGTCATCCGAAATGTACACCTATCGTTTAAATATAGACGGTATTTATAACATCGCCCCAAACAACCCATTCTCTTGCCGTGACGTAGGCACCTTGTTCAGCCTGTTCTATATCAACGGGGGAAATGGGGATTATTATCAAGTACGTGACGTACCTCATGGCGATGTAACGACCACGTGGTATCACTCGGACATCCTCGGGACCGAACGTAGGCTTAGCGTTTATACGCCTCCTTTTTACGATAAGAACATCCAGTCTTATCCCGTTCTGTACCTGTTACATGGCAGTGGCGGCGACGAGAACGCTTGGCTGGAGCTTGGCCGTACCGCCCGTATCATGGATAACTTGATTGCCGAAGGCAAGATACAGCCAATGCTTGTCGTTATGCCAAACGGCAATCCCAGTAAACAGGCCGCTCCCGGCGAAACGCCCGATAACCTGAATTACAAGCCGGCCATGAGCAACAGCTTCCCCGGTTATAAGGATGGCTCGTACGAGAAGAGTTTCACCGAGATCATTCATTTCATCGATAACCGTTACCGTACGATCCCGGATAAGCGACACCGAGCCATAGCCGGACTTTCGATGGGTGGTTTCCATACATTATATATATCATTGAATTATCCGGACTATTTTAACTATATAGGACTTTTCTCCGCTGGGCTCAGCGCAAATGGTGTAGACCCCAATAGCCCGATGTACACGAACCTCGACGAGAAGTTAGGAAACCTCAAGAGATCCGGTTATCAATTGTTCTGGATCGGTATCGGAAAGACCGATTTCTTATACGACGCGAACCAGCAATTCCGCCAGCGAATGGATAGCCTAGGTATGAAATACCAGTACGTAGAATCCACCCGAGGACATATCTGGGCCAATTGGCGGGCTTATCTCCTCCAATTCGCTCCTATGCTTTTCAAATAAAAGACATGAGCAGATGAATCATAATATACCGCAATACGACTTCTATAAACACAAATACGGCGATGAGCTACTTATCGACGTCGTTCCCTTGAACACGATCAAGAAGTATCTCAAGGAACAACCCGTACATATATTGACGTATTACGATATAACATTGATCACTAGCGGGGAGGGAGAATTCCTTATCGATCATCAAGCGAACCGGGTAAAGCCTCAAGATATTATCTTTACCCGGCCCGGCGAAATACGCAAATGGGACGATAAAACGATACAAGACGGATTCGCTCTTATCTTTGAGGAAGAGTTCCTGCTCTCTTTTTTCAATGATCCGGCATTTCTCCGGAACCTCTCTTATTTCCATACGGAAAGACGGTCTTCCAAGCTCAGTCTCGACAAGAAAGCCTATGGCCGCATCTCCGAGTTGATCTCGGAGATCGATAAAGAGATCAAGGACTATCAGTCGAAAGACAAACACTTGCTCCGGGCCTTGTTGTACGAGACATTAATGTTGCTCAACAGGTTATATTCTAACTCGAACGCTTTACCACCAGACACAAACGCCCGATCTAAAAGCATCTATGTAGAACGATTTATCGAGTTAGTAAACCATTCCTTCAAGCGAGATCATTCCATCCGGAGCTATGCCGATCAGCTTTGCATCACCCCGAACTACCTGAATGAGATCGTGAAAAACGCTACGGGCATCAACGCTAAACAATACATCCTAAACAAAATACTAATCGAGAGCAAACGGCTATTGACTTATACAGACTTGCCTATATCCGCCATAACGGAAGCTCTAGGTTACGAGGATCCATCCTATTTCATCCGTCTATTTCGTTCCCAAACAAACATGACCCCGCTAAACTATCGCAGGAATACAAAACCGTAAAAAGTACTATTTCCTCCTTTATACGTATTATACGAACTCCATTCGATATGTCTAATTTTGCCTCTATCAATAAATAAAGCATCATGAGACAATACAAATCATGGATAGCGGCTCTCATATTAGGAAGCACGTTATCCGCTAACGCACAACAAAAGAATATGGAGAACAAAACATTAAACGAGAACATCCCGGAGATGATCATCTCCCTTGAAAAAGAGGCTCTAGCCTCGACCGACCCGATGGCATTCGTAGAGCTTTCAGACACCGACGTGATTTACTTCGATCCTTCCCTAGAGACGAAAATAGAGGGATTAGAACAACTGCGCACTTATTATAAAGGTATGCAACTTCCTCCGGCAGATCATTTCGACATGATCCGCCCGGTCGTACAAGTCGCGCAAAACATAGCGGTCCTCACCTTCAACCTTGATAGCTACTTATCCGACAAGGTAATAAAATGGAACTGCACCGAGGTTTACAGACGCAACCCCGACAACCAATGGAAGATCATACAAACCCACTGGTCTTACGTGAAACCGCTAGATTAAAGTTAAAACATTTGCCGCTTTCTGAACCAAAACGGTTCGTAAAATGTATTATATAGACTATTCACTAAACACAAATTATATGATACGGAATTTACTGAAAGCGGCAAATGCGCTTACATTTAGCACGATGTTCCTGTTACTCCTCGCCGGATGCAACAAGAACACGATTATTTTTGAGGATGGAACTACCCCGAACGACTCTTCGGGAAACGAGGATCCGGGAAACAGCACGTTGGTGACCTTCAACGCCTCCGTGGAGGGCCGGAACCTATTACGTTCCATGTCTCCCATGAATAAAGGGATACAAAGCAGGGTTTATGTCTTCGACAGCAGCGCAGGAACCAAGGGAAGCCCCGAGGCGTCAGGTCTTTACATAACCTCATCTCCCGGGGTGTTAACAGGAAGTGACGGATATAAAATGTTTCTCTCCAATGGCACTTATAATTTCTACGCCGTATCCGACAATTTCTCCACGATCCCCCCGACATTCACGAGTGGCGTATCCGAACCCCTCTTCAACGGTATCGATTATCTTTGGTGGAGCGCCATACAACAGGATGTTAATAGCTCCCAAATCAATATACCGATTGTTTATGGGCATGTGGCTACCCAAGTCGTAGTAGAATTAACCGGCGGTGAAGGTATCACGATCAACCAATTGGTCTCCGCCATGATCACACCTCCCGAAACCGGGGCGACCATGGATCTGGGCACAGGTATCATCACTCCCGCCACCGCTTTCGGGAAAGCGGATAAGATGGGGATAAACGGATTAACAGCCCAATATATCATGTTGCCGATAAGACATACGGCTCCCATGACTCTCACGCTGGAAATATCCGCCGACAATGAAAACAGTACCCGCACCTATACCACCCAGATCCCTCTTCCGGATGGCGAGTTGAAAGCGGGAAACTCTTATTTATTTAAAGCGGTAATCAACGGTAATTCGGTCACTTTGGCCAGTGTCAACGTAAAAGATTGGACAGATGTGGACGAGACAGGAAAGCCCCTTTATCCGACCCAGAATTAAAGCCCGGTTCCTATTTTCCGTATCAATGAATATTGGTACGGAAAATATGCCTATATTTACCCCGTCACCTCTAAAAACAATACGAATATGATTGAGATTCCCGAATCCGCCACCATTGGCAAACAGGCTAGCGAAACGCTAAAGGGTAAACGGATAGCGCATGTTATCGAGTCGAACAGTCCTCACCGTTTCACGTTCTATAATGGCGATCCGGCGGAATACTCCAATAGGCTGGTAGGACGAACGGTCCTAGGCGCCCAAGGCTATGGCGCATTCGTGGACATCCTTATGGACGCGGATACTCACCTCTTAATCGGAGACGGAACCAATATGCGTTATTATACCTCCGCGGAAAAGGCCCCGAAGAAATATCAGCTTATGATCGTATTCGAGGACGACTCGTTCCTAGCTTTCACGGTTTCGATGTATGGTTCCATCTACGCTTTCAAAGGCGAGTTTGACAATCCCTATTACCAAGGTAGCATCCATAAGCTATGTCCGTTGGACGAGAGATTCGATAAAGCCTATTTTATCAGTCTCATCCCGAATCTCAAGAAAGATATATCCGCAAAGGCGTTACTCGCCACCGAGCAACGTATTCCGGGTCTGGGGAACGGAGTCTGCCAAGATATCTTGTTCAATGCCCGGATCTCCCCCAAACGAAAAATATCGACTTTATCAGAAGAGGATATAGACCGCCTCTTCAACACCGTGAAATCCACGCTGGAAGAGATGACTCGCCGAGGAGGCCGGGATACGGAGAAGGATCTATACGGCGCCTTAGGCAATTACCGCACGATCCTATCGAAGAACACCTACCATGACCCTTGCTCCATCTGCGGCGAACGGATACAGAAAGAGGCTTACCTCGGAGGCAGCATTTATTATTGCCCGCATTGCCAGCGAGAAAGATAAGTAATACGTTCAAATTGACAATATGACAATATGTAATCTGAAGCCCCGGAGAATCGTTTTTTCCGGGCAAAGGTACATGCAGTTACCAAATACGAGAAAAAATATCAGCAATCAATTGTATTATAGTACTTTGCTTAAATATACCCTTTCATTCTAGCGAGATTAATTCATCCTATCTCATATTTATGCAGGAGAAAGGTGCTTTTCATACGGATGCGTCGCCCATTTCTATAGGTTGCGTACCCAATTCCTACCGTATGTATCGCCTAACACATACGGTAGCGTTGCCTAACACTGGCTTTTGCGTTACCTAATCCCATTACTTTCGTCTCCTAATAGAGATATTCATACAAAAAAACAGGGTAAAATGGATAATTTGCCCATAAAGCACTCCCTATTTCTTCTATTCGCAAAAAGGCCCTGTCATCATAATCCCGAATTTTCAAACAAAACGTCAAGGTTATCGCATTTTCGCTTACAACATCATTGAAGCCTACCGCAAAACAGATTGCCGCCCCCTGCTTTTGCGAGTGTTTTACAAACATAGAGTTTTGCAGGTGAGCCGTCATTCTTGATAAGTGAGGAAAAAGAAAAAGCCCTGTAATCTTTAAATTACAGAGCTTTACTTTATTTTGCTTTCTTTGAAAGCGGTCCGGACGGGACTCGAACCCGCGACCCCATGCGTGACAGGCATGTATTCTAACCAGCTGAACTACCGAACCTCTTTTCTTTTATCGCTATCTCTCTCGATTGCGGTGCAAAGGTAAGTATTATTTTTAAATCTGCAATAGCTGGAGTAAAAAAAATCAACTTTTCGCTGAAATATTCTTTCCATAGGTCCACATAAGCGATCGTCCCTTTCTTTATTTCCCCTTCCCGATCACACCAGTTTATCACAAATACATTTCATTTTGGAACTTTTCAGTCGCCATTCATAATTATGTAATGATAATTTGTTACTTTTGCGACTCAATATAAATGCTTAACAACAATGGACGTTGCCATTATTAAATATAATGCCGGAAACATCTACTCGGTAGATTACGCTTTGAAGCGGTTGGGCGTTACCCCGATCATCACGGCTGATCCGGAATTATTAAATAAAGCGGATAAGGTTATCTTTCCCGGAGTAGGTGAAGCTTTCACGACCATGGAGTATTTAAGGGAGCATAAATTGGATCAGGTGATCTTGAACCTAAAGCAACCGGTACTCGGGATATGCCTCGGCATGCAATTGATGTGCATGCGTTCGGAGGAGGGAAACGCTGATTGCTTGGGGATCTTCCCTACGGAAGTAAAACGTTTCATTCCGCGAAAGCATGAGGACAAGGTTCCTCACATGGGTTGGAATACCTTGACAAACGTTAAAAGCGGCCTATTCAATGAGCGATTGGAGAACAAATTTGTTTACTTCGTACATAGTTATTATGTACCTGTAAATGAATATACGGCGGCTACGACCGATTACATCCTTCCGTTCAGCGCCGCTTTACATAAGGACAACTTCTACGCAACACAGTTCCATCCGGAAAAAAGTGGATCGGTAGGAGAGGTTATATTGAAAAACTTTTTAAAGATATGATTGAGCTTATTCCCGCTATAGATATAATAGATGGCAAATGCGTCCGGTTGACGCAAGGAGATTACGCGACCAAGAAGGTTTACAACGAAGATCCTCTGGAGGTGGCCAAGATGTTCGAGGGTAACGGCATCCGGCGTTTGCATGTGGTAGATTTGGATGGAGCCCGTGAAGGACGCATCATCAACTACCGTATCCTTGAGCGGATAGCGACCCGGACTTCCTTGATCATTGATTTCGGAGGGGGCTTGAAACAAGAGGATGATCTGGAGATCGCCTTCGAAAGCGGCGCCCAGATGGTAACCGGGGGCAGTATCGCCGTGAAGAACCCGGAAATGTTCACCTCTTGGATCAGCAAGTTCGGTAGCGAGAAAATCATATTAGGGGCCGATGCCAAGGAAAAGAAGATCGCCATCAGCGGTTGGGAGGAAACGACCAGCCAAGAGTTGATTCCTTTTATCAAAGGATATTACGACAAGGGGATTACCAAGGTGATCTGCACGGATATCGCACGGGATGGCATGCTTCAAGGCCCGGCTATCGATTTATATAAAGAGATACGGGACGAGATCCCCTTCCTTTATATCATAGCGAGTGGTGGCGTAAGCTCGATCGAGGATATTGAGAAATTATCTGAGGCTGGGATTCCCGCTGTCATTTTCGGTAAGGCCATTTATGAGGGGAAGATCCAGTTGAAAGATTTACTTCGTTTTACTTGAAATAATAAAATAGATATATGCTAGCCAAGAGAATTGTTCCCTGTCTGGATATAAAGGATGGAAAGACCGTAAAAGGCATCAACTTCGTGAACTTTCGCGACGCTGGAGACCCCGTGGAGTTGGGCGCCCAGTACAGCCGTGAAGGGGCCGACGAATTAGTGTACTTGGATATTACCGCCTCACACGAGGGGCGAAAGACTTTCACCGAGTTGGTAAAACAAGTGGCGGCCCATATCAGCATCCCTTTTACCGTGGGTGGAGGTATCAACGAATTGAAGGACGTGGATCGTTTGCTTAGCGCTGGCGCCGATAAGGTCTCGATCAACTCGGCGGCTTTACGTAACCCGACATTAATCGAGGAGATCGCCAAGAACTTTGGTAGTCAGGTATGCGTAGTCGCTATCGACGCTAATTTTGAGAACAATGACTGGCTATGCTATCTAAACGGAGGGCGTGTCCCGACGGATAAGTATTTGTTTCAATGGGCCTCGGAAGCGGAAAGCCGTGGCGCCGGCGAGATCCTTTTCACCAGTATGACGCACGATGGCGTAAAAGACGGATACGCGAACGACGCTCTGGCTACCTTGGCCGATACGTTGCATATCCCGGTTATCGCCTCCGGTGGAGCGGGAAAGATGGAACATTTCCGGGATACGTTTTCCAACGGGAAAGCGGACGCGGCTTTAGCGGCCAGCGTTTTCCATTTCGGCGAGATACGGATAGGCGACTTGAAGCAATACCTCAAGGACGAGGGGATCAATGTAAGGATATAACACATTATATATAAAGATGAAATTAGATTTCGAGAAAATGGGCGGATTAATACCCGCTATCGTACAAGACAACAACACTAGTAAGGTATTAATGTTGGGCTTCATGAATCAAGAAGCTTATGATGAGACAGTAAGTACGGGTAAGGTTACATTCTTTAGCCGCACGAAAAACCGTTTGTGGATGAAGGGAGAGAGTAGCGGAAATACGTTGCAGGTGGTTAGCATCACGGCGGATTGCGACAACGATACATTATTGATCAAGGCGATTCCAGCCGGACCGGTTTGTCATACGGGAGCGGATACTTGTTTCGGCGAGAAGAACGTAGAGGATATCATGTTCTTGAAATACTTGCAGAACTTCATCGAGCGTCGCCGTCAAGAAATGCCGGAAGGTTCCTATACGACTACCTTATTCCAGAAAGGCGTGAATCGCATGGCCCAGAAAGTCGGCGAAGAAGCGGTAGAGACCGTTATCGAGGCGACCAACGGAACCGAAGACGGCTTCATCTATGAGGCATCCGACTTGGTTTACCACTTAATCGTATTATTGACAAGCAAGGGACTTCGTCTGGAAGACCTCGCCCGTGAATTAAAGAAAAGACATAAAGGTTGATAAATTCTATGGAAGAAGATATTCTACTCAAATTAGAGAACGTGGAGATATGCCGTGAGGAAAACAGGGTATTACACGACGCATGCCTCACGCTTCGTAACGGAGAGTTCGTATATGTGATCGGGAAGGTAGGCTCCGGTAAAAGCAGCCTGCTCAAGTCCTTGTATTGCGAGATACCGATCTTGCGAGGCGAGGCACGTATCATGGATTACAACCTCACCAAGATGAAGCGGAAGGATATCCCTTATTTGCGTAGGAAACTAGGTATCGTCTTCCAAGATTTTCAATTGTTGACCGACCGTTCCGTCTCCAAGAATCTGGAATTCGTGCTGAAAGCCACCGGATGGAAAAAGAAAAGCGAGATCAAGGAACGGATAGACAACGTGCTCCGTCAGGTAGGCATGCAAGACAAAGGCTATAAAATGCCGCATGAGCTATCCGGCGGGGAACAACAACGTATCGTTATTGCCCGTGCCCTTCTGAACAACCCCAAGTTGATACTGGCGGATGAGCCGACCGGCAACTTGGACCCGGAGACGAGCGGACAAATCGTACAACTCTTACACGACATCTGCCAGCAGGGAACGGCGGTGATTATGACCACTCATAACTATACGATCGTGCATAATTATCCTGCCCGCATAGTAAAATGCGAGAATGCCTGTCTAAGTGATGTCAGAGAATAATTTTTTTGTAACTTTGCGGTCGCATTCGATTGAAAAAGAAAACAATTTAATATAGAACAAAAGAAGATGAAAGTTTTAAAGTTTGGCGGTACTTCTGTGGGATCTGCACAGAGAATGAAAGATGTAGCGAAACTGATCACGGGAGACCGTAAGATCGTTGTATTGTCAGCCATGTCGGGTACAACCAACTCGTTAGTCGAGATTTCCGACTACCTGTACAAAAAGAACCCAGACGGAGCGAATGAGATCATCAACAAGCTTGCCATGAAATATATGGGCCATGTTGAGGAACTATACAGCACCGAGGAATATAAACAGAAGGCCAAAGAACTGATAAAATCTCATTTCGAATATATCCGTACGTTCACGAAGGATCTGTTTACCTTGTTCGAGGAAAAGGTTGTCTTGGCACAAGGAGAGTTGATCTCTACGGGTATGATGAATCTTTATTTGAACGAATGCGGCGTGAAATCCGTATTGATCCCGGCTTTGGATTATATGCGTACGGATAAGAACGCGGAACCGGACCCTGTCTATATCAAAGAGAAATTGGTGAAATTACTTGCTGATAATAAGGATGCTGATCTATACATCACACAAGGTTATATCTGCCGCAACGCTTACGGCGAGATCGATAACCTACAACGGGGTGGTAGCGACTATAGCGCATCCTTAATCGGCGCGGCTATCGGTGCGGAAGAGATCCAGATCTGGACAGACATCGACGGTATGCACAATAACGACCCTCGTATCGTACAGGGAACGTCTCCAGTCCGTCAATTGCATTTCGAGGAGGCTGCCGAATTAGCTTATTTCGGAGCCAAGATCCTTCACCCGACTTGTATATTGCCGGCTAAATTGAACAACATCCCGGTTCGTTTGTTAAATACGATGCAGCCGGACGCTCCGGGTACATTGATCTCTAACGCAATCGAGAAAGGTAAGATCAAGGCGGTTGCCGCCAAAGACAATATTACCTCTATCAAGATCAAGAGCGGACGTATGTTGCTAGCTACAGGTTTCTTGCGTAAGGTATTCGAGACTTTCGAGAACTACCAGACTCCGATCGACATGGTTACGACTTCCGAAGTGGGTGTCTCCGTTACGATCGATAACCGCAAGCATCTGGAAGAGATCGTTGACGATTTGAAGAAGTACGGAACCGTGACCGTAGACGAGGATATGGTTATCGTTTGCGTGGTTGGCGACCTAGAATGGGATAACATCGGCTTCGAGGCTCGTATCGTACAGGCCATGAAGGATGTCCCGGTTCGCATGATCTCCTACGGAGGAAGCAACTACAACGTCTCCTTGCTGATTAAGGCCTCGGACAAGCAGAGAGCGCTGCAAGCTCTAAGCGATCATTTATTTAACAACAAATAAAAACAAACGAGGGCGGCCTTTTACAGACTGCCCTTATTTATCTTTATATAATTTCGTATAATATGCTCAAAGGAACATTTCCTGTAGAAAAGTTCAAGCAGCTTTCTACGCCTTTTTATTATTATGATGTCAAGCTATTGCAAGACACATTAGACGTAGTAAAAACCGAATCCGGGAAATATGGTTACCACGTGCATTATGCCGTGAAAGCGAATGCCAATCCCCGTATCCTTTCCATCATAGCGGCAAACGGCCTTGGCGCAGACTGCGTAAGTGGCGGCGAGGTACAGGCAGCTTTAGATGCCGGTTTTCCTGCCGATAAGATTGTCTTTGCTGGTGTTGGCAAAGCGGATTGGGAGATCAACCTAGGACTGGACAATGATATTTTCTGCTTTAACGTGGAATCCGCCGTTGAGTTGGAAATCATCAATGAGCTGGCGGCCGCCAAGCATAAAGTGGCCTCTATCGCCCTTCGTATCAATCCGGAAGTGGATGCCCATACGCATGCCAAGATCACGACGGGTATGAAGGAAAATAAATTCGGTATCAACCTTAGCCAATTAGGAGGCGTACTGGATAAATTAAAGGAGATGAAGAATGTGAAGTTGATCGGTATCCATAGCCATATCGGTTCACAGATCACGGATATGTCTAGCTTCCGCAATTTGGTAATTCGTTTCAACGAGATACAGGAAGAACTGGAAGCTCACGGGGTTACGGTGGAGAACCTGAACTTCGGAGGTGGATTAGGTATCGATTACTATCACCCGAATCATTTATCGATCCCGGCTTTCGATAACTATTTCGCGGCCATTCATAAACTGCTTCAAGTACGTCCGGGTCAACAGGTACATTTTGAGCCGGGACGTTCGATCGTCGCTCAATGCGGAACATTAATCTCTAAGGTATTATATGTCAAGGAAGGAGAGACGAAGAAATTCGCTATCCTTGACGCAGGTTTCACGGAATTGATCCGCCCGGCGATGTACGACGCTTATCACCGTATCGAGAACATCAGCAGCGATGAGGCAGTAGAGACTTACGATGTAGTGGGCCCGATCTGTGAGTCATCGGATGTATTCGGCAAGGATGTAGAGTTGAATAAGGCTCATCGTGGCGACTTGATCGCCCTTCGTTCCGCCGGTGCTTATGGCGAGGTCATGGCCTCCCAATACAACTGCCGTCATTTACCGAAAGCCTATTATTCCGATACGATAAAATAATGAGCCAATATGATTAATACGCCAATGTGCCAATAAGCTACTCAAGGTATTTACATTGGCATATTGGCGTATTAATCATATTGGCTCATTAATGATATTGGCACATTGGCATATTAATCACATTGGCACATTATTATGTTTCTACTCAATAATACAGAGCTTTTCCTATTGGGAATCTCCTTAATAGGGTTCATTATCTTATCTCTTTATTATCTGATCGCTTATGCCCGCCCTTTACGTGCGTCAAAACGAACGGATGATACCTTAGAGGAAGGTAATAAACTCCCCGTATCCATCATCATATACGCTAAAAATGATTCTGAGAACCTCAAGAAACACCTTCCTGCGTTACTTACACAAGATTACCCTGAATATCAGGTAGTCGTTATCAACGATGGCTCGAGCGACGATACCGACGATACGCTAAAGTTCTTCCAAAATGAGTATAAACATTTGTATCATACTTACGTCCCCTCGGACGCTCGTTACCTAAGCCGCCGTAAACTGGCGTTTACCCTAGGCGTGAAAGCGGCCAAATACGATATTCTTCTATTCACGGAGGCGAATTGCCAACCGCTCAACGATCAATGGTTATCCGCCATGGTTGGTGGATACACACCCGAGACCAGTATTATCTTGGGCTACTGCAAATACAGCAACTACAAGGGATTCTTTCATAAGTTGATCGCCTATGATAACTTATTGACGGGTTTACGTTATCTATCTTCCGCCCTCTCCCATCACCCATATACCGGAAACGGACGAAATTTATCTTATCGGAAAGAGTTATTCTTCAAGCATAAAGGTTACTACCAATCCTTGAACTTGCATGCGGGAGACGATGACTTATTCATCAACGAAGCCTCGACCAAGGAGAATACGAAAGTAATTTATACCCCGGACAGCCTAACGGAAATGGATCAAATCGAACGTTTTGGAATCTGGAAAGAGATGAAGGTTTCCCGTGCTGCCACTCAACGGTATTACAAAGGAAGCACCTTGACATTCTATCATCTCGAATCCACTTGTTTCTACCTTTTCCAAGCATCGGTTATCGCTACGGTAGTGATCGGATTACAGGGCAATTGGCTAATCTCCTTGATCGCCGTATTATTATATTTGACACGTTTTATAATCAAGGCAATCGTTTTCGGCAAATCGGCTCGAATGCTCCAACAAAACCCCACTACCGGTTGGTTATTCCTGTTGGAGTTTATTCAACCCATATTCAATGGATATGTCCGTATTTACCGGCTTTTCAGAAGTAGGAAGGATTATACGTTCCGGTTGGAGAATTAATAATGATGAGCACTCTCATAGGATATCTCTTCTTCCGCCACTTTGGGAAGTTCTTCCTCCTCTAATAGCGGGTAGGCTGGGGTAAACTTCGCATGATAGGTAGATTCCACATACGTCTTTTCCAATAAACGGACGACATTTTCTAAAGTAGCTTGCCGTTCTTTGGGTTTAAGCTGGCATTCCCAAATCACCATCGTATTCCAGCCCATCGCTCGTAATTCCTCACGTACACGGGCATCCCGGGCTTTATTCCGGTTTAGTTTCTCGGTCCACCACTCTACCCGGGTACGGGGAGGACGAAATTCCGGGCAACCCTCGTGCCCATGCCAGAAACAGCCGTTCACGAAGATAGCGGTCTTATATTTACGCAATACGATATCAGGGGTACCGGGAAGGCGCTTTACATTCACACGAAAGCGAAAGCCACAATGGAACAGGTATTTACGGACTATAATCTCGGGCTTTGTATTCTTGCCCTTAATCATAGACATGATATAGCTACGCTTTTCTTTAGAGATAAGATCTGTCATATCAATCCGGCAAAACTAGAACGTATGCCAAAGATACGGCTTTTATTCAAAACGGATACTCTTGGCCGGATCAATCTTCGTAATCAAATAGGAAGGTCCTAACATCATCAACATGGAGGCGGCCAATGTCCCTATATTCAAAAGGAACAGTGAAAATAGGCTCAGATCGATAGGCACGGCATCCAAATAATAAATAGAAGGATCTAATTGGATAATGTGGAAATGAGATTGAAGCAAACAAAGAGAGATACCGATGATATTCCCCCACAACATTCCTTTGCCGATCAAGAAGAAAGAGACATACAAGAAGATCTTGCGAATACTGTTATTATTTTGTCCCAAGGCTTTTAGGATTCCGATCATATTGGTACGCTCTAAGATTATGATCAATAATCCGGAGATCATGGTAAACCCTGCGACGGAAAGCATCAGCGCCAAGATAACCACCACATTGATGTCCAGCACATCCAGCCAATTAAAGATCATCGGGTTCAACTCCTTAATCGAGCGGGCGTAGAACGTATTGCCATTTCGGTCTTGCCGTTCCGTCAGATCGAAATAAATATCCTCGGCCACTTGGTCCAAACGATCATAGTCATCCACTTGCAACTCCAGTCCGCTTACTTGATCTTTATCCCAACCGTTCAAGCGACGTATCTGCTTAATATCAGCGATTACGAACATCTTGTCATAATCAAGGAAACCCGTCTCATAAATCCCCGTGATCGTGAACTTACGGGCACGCACGTCATCTTGCACAAAATAAGTCAAGAAAGAATCCCCGACCTTTAGTCCTAGCAGATCTGACAAATACTTGGAAATAATAACATCCGTAGAGTTCTTATCCGGCTGGATCGTAAAAATCTCGCCCTCTTTTAAATTTTCCTTGAAGAAAGTCCAGTCATAATCCGTATCCACCCCTTTCAAGACAATACCTTGAAAATCTTGGTCAGTCTTCAAGATGCCTAGCTTCGTCGCAAATTTCTCGACATGGCGAATACCGGGGAATGCATCGAGCGCATTCAATAAAGTATCGCTAACCGCTATCGGCTGCGACTCATAGGAAGAATTACTATCGAAATTCGTGATCTGGATATGCGAGCCGAAACCGATCACCTTGTTCCGGACCTCTTTCTTAAAGCCTATCACGATCGCCACCGAAAGGATCATCACCGCCAATCCCAAAGCGATCCCGATCATGGCAATACGAACAGCGGGAGGAGTAACCTCACGATCCCCCTCCTTACTGAAATGTATCTTTTTGGCGATAAATAGCTCTAAATTCATTTATAACATTCTTCCCGGATAAGCTTCCAGCGCCTTTGATAGCACCGTCAAAGCTTTCGCCAGATCTTCCTTTTTCAAGACATAGGCCATACGGACCTCATTCTTACCAAGTCCCGGTGTCGTGTAAAAACCCGACGCCGGTGCCATCATGACCGTCTGACCCTCGTATTCAAACTCTTCCAGACACCAAGCGCAGAACTTATCGGCATCATCCACCGGAAGTTTAGCCACCGTATAGAAAGCGCCCATCGGTATGGGAGAATAAACGCCGGGAATACGGTTCAAGCCATCGATCAAGCATTTACGCCGTTCCACATACTCGTCATAAGTCTCACGGGCATACTCCTCGGAAGCATCCAAAGAGGCCTCGGCTGCGATCTGTCCGATCAAAGGCGGGCTTAAACGAGCTTGGCAGAACTTCATGACGGCACTACGCACTTCGGCATTTTTCGTAATCAACGCACCGATACGGATACCGCATTCCGAATAGCGTTTGGAGACAGAATCGATCAATACCACGTTCTGCTCGATACCTTCCAGATGACAAGCCGAGATATACGGGGAACCGGTATAGATAAACTCCCGGTATACCTCATCCGAGAAAAGATAAAGATCATATTTCTTTACGATATCCCGGATTTGATTCATCTCACGACGCGTATACAAATAACCCGTAGGATTGTTCGGGTTACAGATCAGGATCGCTTTGGTACGCTCATTGATCAACTCCTCGAATTTCTCTACTTTCGGAAGAGAAAATCCTTCCTCTATCGTAGTCGTCACTGTCCGGATCACGGCTCCTGCCGAGATAGCGAATGCCATATAATTAGCATAAGCAGGTTCCGGTACGATAATCTCATCACCCGGATTCAAGCAGCTCAAGAAGGCAAACAAAACAGCCTCCGAACCACCGGTAGTGATGATAATATCGTCAGCCGTAAGATTAATATCATACTTTTTATAATATCCAACCAACTTCTCGCGATAACTGCGATATCCCTGACTAGGGCTATATTCCAACACCGTACGATCGACATTACGGATCGCGTCGAGTGCCGCTCGCGGAGTGGGAAGGTCGGGCTGACCGATATTCAGGTGATACACATGAACTCCTCTCTGTTTGGCAGCATCGGCCAATGGAGCCAGCTTCCGGATCGGGGAAGCGGGCATTTCGACTCCTCTTTGTGAGATGTTGGGCATTACTATCTTATATTTATTCGTTTTGAGGGACAAAGATAGTAAAATTATTAATCAAATACCCGGTCTTGGCGAATCTTTGCTAGCGTGCATCGTAGATACAAAAGCATTCGGATCGATCTCTTTTACCTCATCTTTCAAGCGGGGCATGTCCTTACGCTCGGCAATCGTAAAGATAATCTCGGTCTCATGTCCCTCGTACATGCCTTTACCATGGATAAATGTTCCTCTCATACCCATTTTATCGACAATCAAATCACGCATTTCCTTTGTCTTTCGGGAAACGATAAAGACAGCACGGTTCGGGTTCTCCGTCTGGAACATCTCCACGATCTTTCCATATACGAAAATAGTAAACCAAGAATACAAAGGTACCGCCCAATCCTTAAACACGATCAAGCCCAACAATACGACCGCGGAATCCAATACGATGATCATATTGCTAACCTTCAAGTTGGAGTCATTAGCGATCACACGTGCCAATACATCCGTACCGGCACTTGTACTTTGCGCCCGGAAAATACAAGTCACACCCAATCCTAAAATAGCGCCCCCGTAAAAGGCGGCGATAAAGGCATCGTTCTCCACCAATGGATCGGTAAGGAAATAAGATAATGAGTCGGTAAATATAGAGATCAGCAAGAAAGTGACGATCGTCTTCGGGCCGGAAGACAATCCGATCTTTTTCATCGCCAAAATCATCAACGGGATATTGAAGCAAAGCGCCGTCGCACCCATCGGCAAACCATCCGGGAAGAACGGGAACAAATCTTTCGTCACATAGTGGATTACGATAGAGATACCATACACACCTCCCGGTACGATTTTGTAAGGCGCTAGGAAAAGCACGTAACTAAGTGCCTGCAAAAATGAACCTACCACGATTAAGGAGTAGTCCATTACATTTCTCTTCAAAGTAGCATTAGAAGGGACTAAAAGTTGTTGTGTTGTCATGACTCGAATTAAGCGTTATTTGTAAAACGCCGCAAACTTACACAATCTTCTCCGATTTATACGCAAGCCTTAAAAAAAAGTACCCCCACTATTTACCTTTTGACAGGAAATAGTGGGGGGACACACTCTTATATAGTATAAATTACTTACTTGCGTTATCCGCTAAGTACACTTCCGGGAACGTATTAACACCCAGCGTACGGTTGTTATTGTTCGTGATGTTCAATAAAGTAACATACTTACGATATTGATCCGGGCTCAAAGCCTTCTTCATCAACTTCAAGTTACCGTAAACCGCCTGATACATCTTCTTGTCCTGCAATTTAGCGCTAGCTTTTACACTTGCGTTCTGCATCTCGATGAAATATTCGTTGATGTTAGCTACCTCGTCCAACTGACTCGGAGTCAATTGCAAATAGTTCGCTAACTTCTCTGTACTTACCACAAACGGTTCTCTACTCAAACTCGGTTTCTGAGCGAAGCTCATTGTCGCACACATCAATAAGGCTGCGACTGCCATTCCAAAACGTTTCATAATACCTAAAAACCTTAAATTGTTAAACCTAAACAAAAACCTTAAAAACACATAGCCCAATCACATTGGCTTAATTACTTCTCAGCCAAATAGCTGTCCAAAAGCGGATTAGAAACCTTATCTTCCTGATTAGCGCGAGTCACATTAATCAACGCTACATATTTACGATATTGATCTTTAGTCAATGCACGTTTCATCAGTTTCAAATTACACAACAATGCGTTGCGAGTTTCTTCCGGTCTTGCGTTATTGCAAAGCGCTTCCGCAGACAGGGGTTGACCTAATTGATTCTCGAAGTAAGTATTAATCTCTGACACCTCAGCGATCTGGTTTGCGTCAAGCTGCAAATATCTGCTTAGCTTATCGAAACTCATACTCTTTGAATCACTAACCTTTTGAGCAAAGCTCATTGTCGCTACCATCATTAAAGCGACTACCATCATACCTAAACGTCTCATAATACCTAAAATTTAAACCTAAACTAAGACCTTAACTAATAAATGCGGCGTTTCCGCATCTTCTATCTTTCTCTTTTTGTTACTGCAAATATAACAGTATGTTTTATAACATTATTCTTCAATACGGTTAATTTTTGCAAACAATTGACGTTATTGATATACATCAAGGTATATAGCAATCATTTTGTAATATATATTACGATAAACACTATCTATTTCATCATAGACACCGTTTATAAACAAACAAAAGCCTAGATATATTCTTATACAAGCCTAGCTGTATTCTTATACGATACCATATCTATTCTATAATCTCCGTCGTGGATTATACAAACCACAGCGTGGTCTATAAAAACCACGACATGATCTATACAGACCACGACGTGGTTTATAGAATAGATACAGTCACAAGATACTTTTTATGCAATAGCTTGATACTTTACATCTATCCTTTACTTATTTATCGGCTAGATAAACATCGGGGAAGGAAAGCCCGCTCGTCATCCGGTTATTATTGTTCGTTACGTTGATCAAAGCCACGTATTTCCGATATTGATCGGTGCTTAACGCCTTTTTCATCAACTTTAAGTTGCCAAATACGGCTTGCCGCATCCGTTTATCCCGCATTTTATGACTTCCCCTCAAGCCCTCGCTTTGCTTTTCCCTAAAATAATCGTTGATCATCGCTACCTCATTAATCTGGCTGGGACGTAATTCCAGATAGCTTACCAATTGGCCCACATTGACTACAAACGGTTCTTTATGTAAGCTCGATTCCTGCGCGAAACTCATTGTCACACTTACCAACAAGGCTGACATAGCCATTACTAAACGTTTCATACTACCTATTCCTTTCATTTGTTAAACCTTAAAAACCTATTTCTCTGTGATCTTTGATACAAATATAGGGTGAGGTTTCCCGCTAGAAAAGGAAGAATCGACGAAGTACGCCGTAGGTTTAGACGAAACCGGGAATCAAGCGGATCAAGAAATCAGCTTATTCCTCTCGTACGAGGCTTTTACCAAGCGGATATAGACGAATAAGGAAAGAAGGCAACAAACCGCCCCGACTCCGTAGGCGGTAGCCAGATTGGCACGGGTAGCGATAAAGCCGGCGGATAACATCCCGATCCCCATCCCGAAATCGAAAGAGGTCAAGTAGGTAGAAGTGGCCGTACCGCGCATATGGTGCGGAGCGACATTCACGAAAAGACATTGAAAAGCCGGTACGCTCACGCCAAAACCGATACCGATCGCCAAGGCGCAAGCGAAAAAGACAAACGATGTATGTACGGTAGCGAACACGGAAAACGAGATCGCTAAAGAGACCAAGGATACGATGGACACGACATGGATCTTGCCATGGTCCACCAACCGTCCGGAAATCAAACGGGCCGTCCCTACACCGATCGCCATAAATATAAAGAAGTAGCCGGGGTCCGGCACCTCGATCTCTTTACCATATAATACCACGAACGAGAGCAACATCCCATAAGGTATAGCGACCAGCAAATAGGCCAAGGCCGCAGGAAGCGCTTTCACCAAGATAAAACGATCCAACGAGAAGGCCGGACGAGGCACTTTCTCCCGTTTCGGATAACGGATCAGCCCGACGGAGCCGATCCCGACCAATGCGATCACCAAAGCGACCCCTATGATCCAGAAGAAACCATGCCGATCGTACAGCCCGACCGCCACCAAAGGAGCCAAAGACATGGCGAGATTGATCGTCAATCCGTAAAAGCCCATGCCTTCTCCCCTTCGCTTGGAAGGGATTACGTCTATCGTAATCGTATTGCCGGAAACAGAGGTCAGTCCCATGAACCCGCCTTGGATGAAACGAACCGCCATGATCGTATAGACCGTCATGGCAAACCAATAACCGGCGAACAGACAGGCGAATATCGTGAAGGCGAATACATATAACGGTTTGCGGGAGAAACAATCTACCAGATACCCCGAGAACGGGCGCACGCACAGCAAGCCGATCGTATAGCTAGACAAGACCATCCCCACCTCGGACGTGCTGATGCCCAACTCTTCCACCAGATAGACCGGCATAGTAGGCATCAACATATAAAAGGCGAAATTCATCAAGAAGTAAGAGATACAACATTGGACGAAATTCCGGTTCCAAAGTACAGGTTTAGTCTCGCTCATTCCTCTTTATTACTTATGCCAGCTCGCTCAACTCCAGCCAGCGCATCGTTTTCTCGTCGATCTCTTCCATGACTTGGGTGATCCGTTGAGATTTAGCCATGAGCTCGTCCGTAGACAAAGTACCACTGCTCATAGCGGTCTCCAACTCCGCTTTCTCCGCCTCCAAAGCCGGTATCTCCTCCTCTAAGGCCTCGAACTCTTTCCGCTCCTTGAAAGTGAGTTTTTTCTTTTGCTCATTGACAGGACGAGACGGTTTCTCCGGAGCCGGGTTTTGTCTCGCTTGCAAGGCAGCCTCCGCCTCTTTTTCCAGTTGGTCTTGCACGTCTTTCCAATCCCGGTACTGCGTATAGTTGCCGGGGAAATCCTTGATATCGGCGTTACCCCGGAAAACCAGCAGGTGATCTACCACCTTATCCATAAAGTAACGGTCGTGGGAAACAACGATAGCGCACCCCTTGAAGTTACGAAGGTATTCCTCCAATACGTTCAAGGTCACGATATCCAGATCATTGGTCGGCTCATCAAGCACCAAGAAATTCGGGCTACGCATCAATACCGTACATAAATACAAACGACGTTTCTCCCCACCGCTCAATTTATAAACGTAACTATGCTGTTTCTCCGGCGTGAACAGGAAATAGTTCAGGAACTGGGAGACACCCATCTTCTGTCCGTTACCCAAATCCACGTATTCGGCGATCGCCTGCACCACGTCGATCACTTTCATTTGCTCATCGAACTTCAAGCCATCTTGACTGTAATAACCGAAACGAACGGTCTCGCCGACATCGAAATGGCCGCTATCGGGAGCTACCTCCCCCATCAGCATCTTGATAAAGGTAGATTTGCCCGTACCGTTATTCCCGACAATACCCATCTTCTCGTAACGGGCGAAAATATAGTTGAAATCCTCCGTAATCTTCAAATCACCGAAACGTTTGCTTACATTCACCGCCTCGAAAATCTTCGAACCAATGTAAGAAGCCTTCACGTCCAAGTTCACCTTTCCGGTATCCCGTTGTTGCTTCGCTTTCTTTTCCAGCTCATAAAAGGCATCGATACGGTACTTCGCTTTCGTGCCCCGTGCCTGCGGCTGGCGGCGCATCCAATCCAGTTCCGTACGGAGAAGATTCTTCGCGCGCTCCACGTCGGCGTTCATCGCCTCGACACGCTCTTGGCGTTTCTCCAGATAATAACTATAATTACCTTTATACGAATAGATTTGCTTATTATCGATCTCGATGATCTCACTACAAACACGATCCAAGAAGTAACGGTCGTGCGTCACCATCAAGATACTGATATTGGCCCGGCTCAGATAATCTTCCAGCCATTCGGTCATCTCCAGATCCAAATGGTTCGTCGGCTCATCCAAGATAATCAATTCAGGGTCCGTGATCAAGACATTCGCCAAGGCAACCCGTTTCAACTGTCCTCCGGACAATTCCCCGATCTTCTGATTGAAGTTATGAATCTTCAACTGCCCGAGGATTTGTTTCGCTTTCTGCTCATAATCCCATGCCTTGAAGCTATCCATGCGGGTAAGGATGTCCTCCAGATTCGAGTGATCCTCTTTCGCCATCGCCTCCTCGTACTCAGCAATCAACCGGACAATCTCGTTCTTCGAGTGGAAGCAAGCCTGTAGCACGGTCAGTTCTTCCGGGTAGGAAGGTGATTGCTCCAAATACCCGACCCGCAGGTCTTTCCGGAAAACCACCTCACCCGAGTCGTAATCCTCCTTACCACCGATAATATTCAATAAGGTAGTCTTACCCGTCCCGTTTTTAGCGATCAACCCGATCTTCTGTCCTTGCGCGACTCCGAACGTTATATCCTCGAAAAGAACCAAATCACCGAAGCTCTTGGTCAGCTTATCTATCTGAAGGTAACTTATCATGTTTTCTTATTTAAATTCAAATCGGAAGGCAAACTTACACAAAATCCTCGAATTTTAAGCTTTTCTCCGTACCTTTGGTGGAAGAATAAGAAAAACACCATGAATGTTAGAATAGATGAAAGTTGGAGAAAACGTCTGCAAGAAGAATTTGACAAGCCTTATTTCGAGCAATTGGTGACATTTGTCAAAAACGAATATAAGCAAGCGCACGTACTTCCTCCCGGGCCCCAGATATTCCATATATTTAACGCATGCCCGTTTGAGAAGGTAAAAGTCGTTATCTTGGGACAAGACCCCTATCCAAATCCGGGGCAATACTACGGGGTCTGCTTCTCGGTACCCGATGGCGTGGCGATTCCCGGTTCCTTGATGAATATATTCAAAGAAATCTACGATGATCTTGGGAAACCGATTCCTTCCTCCGGGAATTTGGATCGTTGGGTAAGCCAAGGCGTATTTCCGATGAATTCCGTCCTCACGGTCCGTGCCCACCAAACAGGTTCGCACCGGAACAGGGGATGGGAAACATTCACGGACGCCGTTATCAAGAAATTAAGCGACGAACGGGAAAATCTAGTATTCATGTTATGGGGTAGTTACGCAAAAGCCAAGATTTCCCTTATCGATACGAGCCAGCATTTGGTCCTAACGACTGTACATCCATCTCCCCGCTCCGCCGAATATGGTTTCTTCGGTTGTAAGCATTTCAGTAAGGCTAATGATTTCCTACGGGGTAAAGGCATCCCGGAAATCGATTGGTAAGTATAAATCAACCTAAATCAATCGCATATGGATATTCAAACTTTCATCAACAATTATTACGAGGCATTTTCTCTAAAGGCGGAATTGCCGATCGCTTTCTGGTATTCCGATTCTCTGCTTGGAGAATTAAAGCAGACACAAGGCTGTTTATTCAAGGCCCTTCCCGCTATCAGGCAAGGCAAGATTATCAGTATGAACGGAGATAGCGTTGGCTGCGGAGGTGGAAAGTTTTATACCGGATTCACCCCTATGCCAGAGCATGTCCCCAATTTTGTCTCTTTAAAAGAGAGATATAAGCAAACTCCGGAAATGGTAGTCGAGGGTATAAAAGGCATGAACGTACAAAGGTCCTCCCTCCCATACCTCCATTTCGCAAGGATCGATCGATTAACCTCGTTTGAAAAGGTAGAGGGGCTTTTGTTCCTCGCGACTCCGGATATCTTGTCAGGGTTAATTACTTGGACCTTTTTCGACAACAATAATCTGGATGCCGTCTCCACACCATTTGGTTCCGGTTGCAGCTCCACCATCACGCTCACTGTCAACGAAAATAGACAAGGAGGTCACCGCACGTTCCTTGGTTTCTTCGATCCCTCGGTCCGACCATATGTGGAAAGCAACTTATTAAGTCTCACGATCCCGATGTCACGTTTCAAGACGATGTATCAGACAATGCGTAACTCCTCCCTATACGAAACACACGCATGGGCGAAAATAAAAACCAGAATCAATGAAGGCTGATTTTTATACGGAAGTTTATAACATCGTCAGAGAGATACCGGAAGGATGTGTGGTTACCTACGGGCAGCTAGCCAAGCTCGCCCGAAGGCCACAATGTTCCCGTATGGTAGGGCAGGCAATGTTCAACGTCCCGAAAGAACTGAACCTGCCTTGCCACCGGGTGGTAAACAGCCAAGGCAGATTAGCTCCCAACTGGGCGGAACAACGGGGATTATTGGAGAAAGAAGGCATTACCTTCAAGAAGAATGGCTGCGTTGACTTGAAGAAACATATTTGGGAGGATATATTACCGATTATCTAATCCGATAACAAAATGTAAAATCAGCAAGTTCTTAAAAGAACCATTCCCAATGCTATTTGCCAAGATCATTCTTTTCCAACCATTCGCCCAGCAGATCCGCTAGTTGGCCATTATTCAAATCCTGCATCAAGAAATGGGTATTACCATAAATACCGATCTTGGGCAACTCAACTAAGGTCGCGTTTCCCCCATGCCTATTTATGGCCTCCACCAATTTATGTCCCATTTGCAGACGTACACGCCAATTCTCGCCACCAAGATTCTCTGATGGAGTCTCCGGAATATAATCACCGAAATACATTACGATTGGAATCCGGGTAAGTCGCAAGAACTGTTCCATAGGAATAGCGACTCCAGCCGCCCCACCGGTAAGTCCGGCGATCGGATCGGGCACCTCCCCCTCGGGAAACACATAGCCACCCGGCTCATATGAAACGACAGCCTTGACATTCGGATTTTGTATAGCGGCCATCCATCCCGGGAAACCTCCCGCCGAATGTGTTACAAGGATATTGTCCCCTATTTTTTCCGTCAAGGCATTGATTGCCGGTACATCTTGTTTGTGATCACTGATATCGGGCGTCATCTCCCGGAAAAACTGCGATAGATAGGCTGAATCAGACGGGAACTGCACACCTTTGTTATATTCCGGCCAAATCCCGATACGCCAGATGTCAAACCAGAACATCTCATCGGCCAGCGGCTTGACCGTAGTCGTAGCAGATGTCCTTCCGGCACGGCCACGACCGGGAAGATCCATCACGTAACTGCTATATCCCCGGCGTAACATGAGAGTAGCGAAACCATCCCGCCCATCGGGTGTCATTTGCCAACATACCCCAGAGCCACCATAACCATGAACATAAACCAAAGGCAATTTTTTCGCATGGGCCGGAACTTGGAAATCCACGAAAGCATGATCCGCACGATAGCTCTGCCCGATCTCGACTTGGGTAGCCCAACCGACAAACTTACTGTTGTCATACGTACCCGGACGCTGTATGGTTTGTCCTCCTACTGAGAAATGCCCTTGTTTAGCGATCACTAAATCCTGGGCATCTGCCATTCCAAACACGGGTATTAATAATGCTAATAATAAAATCTTCTTCATATTCTTCTGATTCATTTTTTATCCGTTAATTGTCCGAGCACATCACGTAATGGATCTGAACTCTTTTTCCCTAGGTTTATCTCTACGATATTTAGCAAAGCCGTAAGTTGCTCTGGCGTAATACCCAGATGCAAGCAAATTGACATATGGCCGTAAGCCATAGGTTCAACACCGCCAACGCCTGCCAATACAGACACGGTCGCCAATTCACGCTCCCTATATGTCAATAAGTCGCGCTCAAAAAGGTCCGCGAACAGATGTTCCTTGAGGAAACGTTCGATCGTCGGGGCAAATACCGCATATCCGGTTTTAGGGACAGAAGCAGACGTACCCGATATTTCCGCCAGAATATCCCGTCCCCGCTCATATCGACTCCCACCATCCTCGATAGCAGAGGCTTCACGACCCTCTACATCTTTAATTCCCATGCTTTTTCTCTCTTCAATGACTTGCATAAATGTCTGTATGGCTCTTAAGCTGCGAGGAAATCCACAATAAGCATAGGCATGTATTAGTACTTCGTTTACTTCATTAACGGTCATACCGGATTCAAGTCCTTTCACAAGCGCCTGTCTCAGATGCGCCAAGTCTCCCTTGCCCGTGTACGCCGCGATAGAGACAATGGCTTGTTCCCTGGCTTCCAATACCCGGTTTGCTTCGGCATACACATTCTCCGCTTGGCTTGTCGCTTCTTGATATTCCTTCTCTCCCACCGGACTGAGCCACACCGCCTCATTCGTTTGAGGATTGCAACTTACGGCAACGTGAGCAAACCAGCTATCCGGAGCCGCCCCATGCCAGTGAATCACGTCAGGCGCAATTTCCACGATATCCCCCGGATACAATCTTCTGGCCGGTTTCCCCTTTTCCTGATAGTAGCCTATGCCTGCTGACGCGACAAGTATCTGCCCCCCTTTATGATAATGCCAGTTATTCCGGCAACGAGGCTCAAAAGTGACATTAGACATTGGGACATTCAGCTCCCTATTAGCCGTAATCGGAGCGATATACGCCTGACCAATGAAGTTCTTCGCGGACGCTTCCGGCAACTTAGTACCCAAGGGGTACGGTTGTCTGAAATTATCCATATTTTGCGCCATGATGAAAACCGGGAACAAACATAGGCAGAAAAGCCGGATTAGAAAGTTCTGTCTCATATTCATATGTATTTATCATTATTCTCCTACCGTACGAGTAAATGCTAAGGTAGCAAGTTTCCATTGTCCGTCTTCCTTCACGTACGTCTCAGTCACGATGAAAGGGAACCTGACCTCCCTACCACCAACTACCGAATTAAGATGAATACGGCTATATACGATTCCGGCGCAACCGGCGAATTTAACATCTACATCATGTATCTCCGCATGCTTGTAATGTATGTTTCCCGTACGGATCACATCAAGCTCCGGCTGCTTACCCCACGAACCACCCATATGTACAAACATAGAGTTCTCGTGGAAGAGGGCGTCGAGCTTATCCACATCTTTTTCTGACATCCATTTCCATTTCGCATTAGACAAATCTATTATCTCCTGCTGCTCCGGAGTAAATGTCTTTTTTGTTTCCTGCGCATAGGCACCCATTCCCATCGATACCAACAACAATGTCGCGATAAATAATGATCTCATAATTTTTTGCATGGCTTTATTAATTTGATTATACATTATATATAAATAGTTTTCCATCATCTATTTATACCTATTCTTCGTTGCGAAGTTACGACCAAAGGAGTTTTGAGACAATACAAAAAAGTCGGTGTCAACTACAAATTTTACCGAAAAGGAAAGGAGTGAAGCTAGCTTACAAGGTCACTCCCTATAATCTGAGGACTTTATACCTAAATTATGCTGCACATAACGGCTGAAATAAGAGGGAGAAGAGAAACCAAACAAATCGGAAATATAAACGAAAGATAATGACTTATCACGCAAAAGCCGTGATATATCCAATATCGTATAACGGTTAATCCAATAATTTGCCGCATAGCCACTCACCTTTTTCGTCACTTCCGATAAATACTTCGGCGTCACGCATAATTCCGAGGCATAGTATGTAACGTCTCTATGCTGGCGATAAACCCCATCTTCCAGCATTTGCAGGAACTTACTCATAATGGAGGCATATTGGGCCGAGATCTTCTCCTCCCCATAAATATGTGAGTGAAAATCGAAGAAATCCAGAATCATTGTCTGGATCACATTAATCATTATGTCACGATAAAAATTATGGTTTTCATTGTTAAACCTATACTCTATATTCTCGAAATCTTTCTTACAGATATCCTGTTGCTCGCGATCCAGACGCATCACAGGATTCAGGAACAAAGATAACTGGCCTTTCATTCCATAATTACTCTGGGGAGTACAAAGCTCAATGAATTGGGGAGTGACATAAATGACTTTAACCTTAAAATCCGCAGATGGGGTGATCTTCTCAACCAGTTTTCCTTTACGCACAATCATACAATCCCCTTCACGTAACTCGAATGGATTTCCATTGAACTCGAATTTACATGCTCCACCCAAACACAAGGCATGAGACAGATACTCTTTATAAATATCTGTCCCAAGCCCATTCAGACTATCAGAGATAATAACGCTATCTTTGTCATATTTCATGATACCCCCATTTTAGATCGTACAAATTTAATCAAATTACAATTTCATCCCGAAGAAATCTTTCATTTTATTTACCGCTAGATTCACATATTCCGGGACAAAATAAGTTTTGATATGCTCCGCTCCTGGAATAAGAAACATCTCTTTATCTTTTGTTCCGGTAGCCTTTTCAAAAGCTTCGTCAGACATATATTTTGTATCGGCATCACTTCCGGCGATCAATAGCAAAGGCTGGTCGATCAAGTCGATATGATCCGTAGCATCCCAAGTCATAAGATCCAATAAACTGCTCATGGTATAGCGAAATGTCGAATTCGGATGAGCATGGGTTTTAAAGTAATACTCATAACCATCACGATATAGGGCAAACGGTAGTTTCGCCGCCTCCTCATCGGAGATATTCATCTCACCCGTGTATAGAACTTTGCCTTTGGCCTCTTCATTTCTAGCCTCAGCCGCTTGGGTTAAACGTTGTTGTATGGTATTTATCTGGGAATCCTGAAAACCATTACGACGTACACGCCCCGAATTAAACATGCTGAGTGTAGCGACCGCCTTTATCCGTTTATCACCCTGTGCAGCCCCAAGCGTGTAACCTCCACCGCCACAAATACCAAGCGCACCTATACGACTGGCATCTACACCCGGATATTGAGATATGAAATCCACCATACCATGAATATCTTCTATCCGGTTGGCCGGACGATCTGTATTCCGAGGCTCACCACCACTTGCTCCTTGATAACGCGCATCGGCAGCGATAGTTATATATCCAAGCTCTGCCAGCCGTTGCGCATAGAGACCCGCAACTTGTTCTTTCACGCCCCCATTAGGATGAGCAACAACAATAGCTACATACTCTTTTGAGGAATCATAATTCGCAGGAGTATAGATATTCGCCACTACCCCTATACCTCCAACCTCATACGAGACAGGATGTATATTTACTTTTCCAACCACATTTTCACTTACCGCATCGCGATATACCAATCCATACTGATTCTGATTTTGTGCGGAAGCACTTATTACCATGTTCATAATTAATAAAGCTACAATAATTTTACTCTTCATATTCTATTATTTTTTGACCGCTAAGATACATTTACCCAATCATACAGAATGAATACAGATTACGGATTGTATCACCATTTTTACAGAAAACCGAAATAATTGTATTTATATCCGCAATTGTTGTTACACCGGTGGAGATACTTCTTCCCAACTTTGCGCTCAGATAAAATATAAATAAATATGGAATACAGAGTTTTGGGATTAAGCGGACTTAGGGTCTCAACTATAGGATTGGGTTGCATGGGTATGAGCCATGCTTATGGCGCACCTGCCGACAGAAAAGAGATGACGGAATTATTTGCCCTCGCCGTTGATATGGGATATACCTTCTTCGATACGGCCGAAGTATATGGTACAAACACGAATCCTCATGACAATGAGGAGCTTTTAGGCGATGCCTTAAAGCCATTTCGTGATAAAATCGTGATCGCTACTAAGTTTGGACTCACTTTTGATAAGTCTAGCGAATGTGGCCCTTATCCCCTTATCCCGAATTCTAAACCGAAGTCGATTCGTTTAGCCGTGGAAGGCTCTTTAGCGAGACTTAAGACAGACCATCTTGACCTTTACTATCAGCATCGCATAGATCCCCAAGTAGAACCGGAAGAGGTAGCTGACACGATGGCCTACTTGATCAAGGAAGGCAAAGTATTACATTGGGGTATATCAGAGGCGGGCGAGGACTATATTCGCCGTGCGCATAAGGTCTGTCCTATAACCGCCATACAAAATCGTTATTCCATGATGGCACGTTGGCATGAAAACCTTTTCCCCTCTCTAGAGGAATTAGGCATTGGCTTCGTTGCTTTCTCGCCATTGGCAAACGGTTTACTTTCCGCTTGCTATGATGTCAAAAGCGTATTCAACCCTCAAAATGATTACCGGGCAACTATGCCGCAATTCAAAAAAGAAAGTTTCGAGAAGAACAAGCCTCTTCTATATCTCATAAACCATCTGGCCGATGAGCATCATGCTACTCCCGCACAAATATCCCTAGCTTGGATGCTACAAAAAAAGCCGTGGATCGTTCCTATTCCCGGAACTCGTCATCTCTGCCGGCTAAAAGAGAATGCGGGGGCTGTGGATATAAAGATAAATCCCGCCGAGATCAATCAGATAGACACGGCTCTTGACCATATGGATATGAGCGAGGTATTCGGTGGGACAAAAATCAAATAATAGCCAAGCATATAATCCTCCGCATGAAGGCATACGACTTTTAGTTGAAACCATTTTCTTAATATTTTGGTTATATAATAATATATATATAAGATGAAACATGTAATTTTGACTATCGTTTTGCTATTGGCAAGCGGTTTAGTAATCGCACAAACAAAAATGAGTGATCAACTATCTAAAACAACTAAAATGAATGCACAAAGTAAAATCTATTTCGCCGGAGGATGTTTCTGGGGAACAGAACATTTCATGAAACAAATCAATGGTGTTACTAGTACCCAAGTGGGTTATGCCAACGGTAAAACAAGCATCAAAAATCCAACCTACGAACAGGTATGTAACGACAATACCGGATTTGCCGAGACAGTAGAAGTAAGCTACGATCCTCAACAAGCCGATTTAAAACTATTGTTAGAACTATACTTCAAGACCATAGACCCTACAAGTCTCAATCGGCAAGGTAATGACAGAGGATCGCAATACCGTACCGGCATTTATTACACCAACGCCGCCGATCTGCCTATCATCAAAGAGGCTATAGAGACATTGGCTAAAAAGTACTCCAAGCCCATCGTTGTCGAGGTGGAGCCATTAGTTAATTTCTATCCGGCAGAAGAATATCATCAAGATTACTTAGGCAAACATCCGGACGGTTATTGCCATATAAGTCCGGAACTATTCGATTTCGCACGTAAAGCAAATAAGGAGAAAACGACCGGCAAGCCCCTTTCTGAAAAGAAATTCCAGAAACAGGATGATACGACACTACGCTCCAAACTGACGGCCGAGCAATATGCGGTAACACAAGAAAATGCCACGGAAAGAGCATTTAAAAATGAATATTGGAACGAAAAGCGTGAAGGTATTTACGTAGATATCACCACAGGAGAGCCTTTGTTCATATCGACTGATAAGTTCGACTCCGGTTGTGGGTGGCCTAGCTTCTCAAAACCGATAGATAAAGACCTTGTTATGGAAAATACCGATAATTCTCATGACATGAAACGGATAGAGGTGCGCAGTAAAACAGGAGACGCACATCTGGGACACGTATTTAATGATGGTCCGACAGATAAGGGCGGATTACGATACTGCATCAACAGCGCATCCCTGAGATTTATTCCCAAAGCAAAAATGAAAGAAGAAGGTTATGGCGATTATATGTATCTTTTGGAAAAGAAATAAAACAAATCATAGGATCTACTATTTGAATAAAATCGTATGTATCGAGAATTTACCCCATGCGCCCTTTTAGCACCCTTCATCGATAAGTTTTGGGTGTTTAAAGGTTATGCGGAAATAGGAACACGCTTTAAGATTTTAGCGGACGGCTGCACGGATTTCATCTTTTCCATCGGGAATATGACAATTCCCGCGGATGAGCATCAAATGATCATGCAGCCTTATCGTTCCTTTTTTGTCGGTCCCATGAGGTCTTATTCCAATCTTACCGCTACGACAGATTCCCTACATATGCTAGGAGTTCGTTTCCAACCCTGTGGGCTGGCAGCTTTCACGAATGAGCCTTTGGGACAGTTTGCCGATCTTCGCATCCAGTCTTCAGATATTAACCTTTTATTCGATAATTCCTTTGCCGAGATGCTTTGCGAACAGCCGGACGATTCCGTCCGTATCCGCATTATCGAAGGCTATCTTATACGCCTTCTCACCCAATCCATTCAAGTAGACAGACAAATTATATACGCCACCTCATTTATAAAACAGTCCTGCGGACAGCTACCCGTACAAAACTTGATCGACAAGATTTGCATTTGCCAGCGGCATTTCCAACGTAAGTTCAAGGATGCCACCGGATATACTCCCAAAGAATTCAGCCGGATCATAAAATTCCAATATGCCATAGAAGTACTGAGGAACGCCCCACACACGGACTTAAGCAGCATCGCCTTAGATTGCGGCTACTATGACCATTCCCACTTTATCAAAGAATTCAAGCGTTTAGCGGGAGACGTTCCCTCTTACTTCTTGACTTTACCAAATCCTGCGGATGAACCGCTTACTTATATTTGATTAAAAATAAAATCGCAAGAATCTATCACATAAAAAGTCGTTTTTTTACAACCAGAAAGAATAGTCATTCCGTATGTTTGCACTATTGAACTTTTACAAATAAGAATCTTATGAATTACACTTTTGAACTAAAAGAATTACAAGCTACACACATCGTGTATCTTCATCATCAAGGAGATATGAGCATGATCCCAAGCTCTATCAGAAAGCTTATGCAATGGGCCAGGCCAAAAGGACTTATAAACGGTCCAGCAAATAAACTTATATCAGTTTACCAACACGAAGGAAAGGAGTTAAGTGTGGATATCGGTTTAACAGTGCCTCAAGAGGTAGAGGGAGAAAATGAGATCTCAAAAGGATTATTATCCGGAGGACTTTATGCGATCGGGCATTTTGAGATAGGAACGGATGAAATACCCGCCGCATGGAGCTTGATGTACACGCTTACATCCAAACACCAATGCAAACCTTGTGCGGGCAAATCATTCGAGATCTATCAAAGCATCCCCCTCGATCAACATCCACAAGATAAATGTATGATCGATTTATGTATACCCGTCCAGATGATAGACCTCAAGCTAATCGAGGAAAAAGCAATTTCCATATTAACGGAATGTGATACCGCTATGCTCGCATCTGTTACGGAAGAGGGTTATCCCCGTCCGGTTCCTATGGGAAAAATAAAAGCGGATGGTATTTCCCAAATATGGTTCTCTACAGGCACGTTCTCTGATAAGACGATACAATTCCAACTCAACCCGAAAGCCGGAGTTTGCTTTATGAAAGGAGGAGACAGTATCGTGTTAACAGGTAAGGTCGAGATCGTTTCCGATATGGAAATCAAGAAAGCCCTTTGGTCTGACTGGATGTTCGCCCATTTCCCTGGAGGAGTAATAGATCCGAGCTATTGTATATTGAAATTCACTTCCGAAGAAGCGACTTATTGGATCGATAATGAATTTGTAAAAGCAAGTATATAAGTTATCACATCATACAATCGCATCTAAAATATTAAAAATCTTGATTGCCGCTAATTAGACAAGACGGCAATCAAGATTAATTCATTTATTCACTTCAGAAACCTCTCTAGCTCTTATTATTCTACCGCCACATAAATCTGAGTCAATAAATCCTCCGGCTTCGTATTACGAGGATCATTCAAGTAGATCTCGCCGCTAGGCACTTCTCGTAAGGAAAGACCCATCTCGGGGAGATATTTGCCGTAAAGCGTATCATACACAGCCCCTAATTGCTGATAAGTTCCCTTATAAAGAGCGACCATAAAACGCCCTTCCAATACCTTTTTCGTACCAATCTCCCCTTTAGGGCAAACCGAAGGAGCGACTTCCATACAAATATCGGTACGCAGCTTATCCGGTGAGGTCACTTTCGGATCATCATGGTACAAGCAGATCGGTGAAAAACTCAATGGCTGGATGTTTTTATTCTTGGCGAATTGGAGCAAGCGCATCCAAGTTCCCAGATAATCGATTTCTTTATACCCTCCGTTTAGACGAATGTAGGCTACTTGTTTGCCGGGTAAATCTTTTACCTCGACCTTCAATTCCATATCGGGCATTATTCTATTCGGTTCCATAATTACATAATCTTTATTGTTTCTATATTCATTTGGAGAAATCCCATAAAACTGGCGAAAAACCTTAGACAAAGAAGAAGGTACGTCATATCCTACCTTATAGGCGATCTCCTTGACAGGTATTTCTGTATAACGCAAAAGCCGAGCGGCCGTCTCGACCCGCATCCTAACGATAAACGTACCAACCGGTTCCCCTAAGAACTCTGCGAAGATCCGATGAAAATGCCAACGAGAGAATCCGGATATCTCCGCCAGCTTATTTAGATCGATATCCTCGCCTAAGTGATTATTTATGTATTCAACCAATACATTGATACGTTGTTGATACTCTGTCTTTGTCGTTGTCTTTATTCGCATGATTCTTAGGATTTCAAGGCAAAAGTAGAAGAATTATCCCGAACACACTTTTCCGATATTGCTAAAATGAACTATAAAGTAAAGATATCGTTTATTTAGCCCAAATCCGTTATCTTTACCATCTAAATTAAAATAGGAAACAATAACATGTTGAAAATAACAGCGCCTAGATTGGTAAAAAACTTACGGGAGGATGTGGACTGGATGGATTGTATATCCAGACAAAAGGATGATTTTACAGAATGTTCTTTCAATGGATTATGCGTCGAGGACGTATCTAAACAGAACCTATCCGTTAATTCCTGCTTATTCACCAATTGTGGTTTCATTGCTTGCAATTATCGTAAATCTCAGTTTAGCGATGTGGTATTTAAGAACTGTGACCTATCAAATATAAATTTATCCGGATGTGGCTTTTACCGGGTAGAGTTCATTGGGTGTAAACTTACCGGAACGAATTTCTCCGAATCAATCTTTAATCATACTACCATCCGGGATTGCAAAGGAGATTATGTAATCTTCTCCATGAGCAAACTCCGGAACGTATCTTTTAATCAATGCTTTTTACGAGGAGGCGGATTGGACAATTGCCAATTTACGAACGTAGAATTCGAACATTGTAATTTAGTAGAGGCCGAGTTTCACCGGACCTCTTTGAAAGGGATCGATCTTACTTCCTCCGAGATCGCCGGTATACGTATTGGCTCGATTCCCGGAGGAGAGTTGAAAGGTGCTACCGTAACCTCCTTACAAGCACTGGACATCGCTAGAATGTTAGGTATTACGATCAAGGATTAAAACTCCGGATGGCGTTTTAACCACACAACCGCATAGGAACAGGTAGCCAAAGGGCGCAACCCCTGTTCCTTTGCGTATTTATAAGCTGTTTCAACAAGAGTCGCCGCAATCCCACGCCCTTCCAAGTTTTTTGGGACAATGGTATGGATAATGTCCAAGGCATCTCCTCTTAAACGATATTCCACATAGGCTGTCAAGCCGTCTTCTACTACCTCGAAACGATGTTTCTCCGGATAGTGATTTACTGTATATTCCATTATTTATTCTTTTAAAGGTTCTATTTCCTTATTATTTGTATCAATCTCCTCCCGCTTATCCTTCTTTTTATCGAGACCGAAAAAGCGCTTTACCTTCGTGAAGAAACCTGCCACTTTCAAGGCCGCATCCTGTTCTTTTTTCGAGACTCCGACTGATTCCACCAAGGCTGGTCTTAGCATCTGCCATAGATAGTTAAACGTGGAATGATAGGGATCTCGCACAATTTCCATATCGACCTTACGCAATTTACTATCTTTTCGCTCCGGATGAGCCGGATTATTATCCCGTAGAACTAAGTTCGCCAATCTCGACAAGAAACCTTTTTGTGTGGTCTCTCCGTCTTTCTCTTTCAATAAAGCCACTTTCAATTTCCGGTACGGGAAGTCTAACCGTATCCGTCCTTTCCGGCTTGAGGCATCCATATGAAAGACCACATCCTGTGCCCAACCGCTCACTACTTCCGCCGGCGCCAGAGGTTTTACGATCTCATTCAAGGAAAGCAGGTCTAGGCTATCCAAACGGGCATCCAATAGAAAGCGGTCGTATAATGAATCTACCGGGAGTTGCCATGTAGCCGTAAAATGCCCCGATCCCATCAGGTTCCCGTCCGCATGCAATCTGATGAATTGCTCCGGATAGGAAACGATATTGGTCAAACCTGAAAATTGGCCATTCATATCGGTAAAATAAAGCTTACCGGGCTTATCACCTTCAACGGGTAATTCCTCATAAACCACGGAGAAATTGGCAACGGAAGCGGTATCTATCTTGAAACGGACCGGAGCCTTTTGTAAACCTTCATAAATCATCGGAACGATATGAGGCTCCACCGGGATCTTCCGGTTCTTTAAGTTTTGTAGTAAGACATCGTTTATCCAGAGTCCCCCCACACGTAATTCCTTGGTTGAGAAATATCCGGGAATATCCACGTCGTTCAATCTTACGTTCCCAACCTTCACGTCAAACCAATCTTGATGCTTAGGCTGTTTATAAGCGAATTCCATTTTGGAATAAGGCGAGACTAAATGTACGTGATCCAACCTCAAACCTGACTTTCTCAAATCCAGCCCCCCGATTTTCAAACGGTAGAAGCCGTTATCCAACGGTATATCGATATCCTTCGTCTGTAGCTGAAGATCACCTAATTGAAACGTCTTCTTCTTCAAATCCACAAACACATTCTCCAAAGCCAATTGGATATCCTTTTGGCTCTCAGTCCGCAATATTGTCGTATCCGATCCCCAAGACATAGAAAAATCACCATCGGATAAATCAAATCGGTCAAACCCGATCTGATAGATGCTATTCTTGGGAATCCGGATTCCCGCTAAAGAAATCAATGGGGTTGAAAAACGTATCGAGTCCTTTTTAGCGGCCAAGGTCACATCCTGTAGACGGAAAGAGCCGTTTACAGTGGATAGCGAACCTTTTCTTATAGTCACACGCAGATCCTTTCCCGGTAAGTAGTTATCGAAATCCCGGAAACTAAGACCAAAATGATCATACTTGAAAAACAATTGCCCACTCCGGTTCGTTTGCTCATCCACCAAGAAATTCGTAGCAAAGAAATTAAGGCCGTTGAGTCGGTACCGGGTCGTGTCATTTATCTCACGATCCTCCAATGTCACATTTGCGTTCTGAATCTGGATCTTACGGATGGAAAGATACCGAAGGAAAGGATTTAACAAACTTTCCACATCCACACGGCTATTTACAGATGCGCTTTTTCCTTTATCCGGAGATTCAACAGAAGGCGTTTTATAATAAACCAAGCGAGGCGACCGAATCATCAGTAAATCCGCGCTAATACCTTTGTCGTACGCCAACCCGTCTATCCGGATCGTATCGATACTTCCCGACAAATAATCATTACGAGAGCGGACCGACAACGGACGCAGCCGCATGCTATCTATATGAAACGAGCCTAAGGCCGTATTCATCGCCAAACGCTTGATATCGAACCGATGATTACGAGCCCTCATGATCCCTTGTATATCATTCGCCTCAAACGCAATGGAACGAAAATAATTCAGTTCCTCGCCCGGAGCTACCAAGGAGTCGATCAGAAGACCTTCCGCATGGAAATTAAACTCAGGGATCGAGAAGTCCTCTATCTGCCCTTTCAAGGCTAAGGAATAGTGAAGGGCGGTTCGCTCTATTCGTATTTGATCCACGGATATACTATGTAGTACCGGAGAGATCACATCATATAACGATAAGGCTTGCACCAAAGAATCTGCATCGGCATTCGCCTGCTTCTTCTCCCGAGTTAAGTCATACACCTTAATATCCGAAGATTGTATCTCAAAATTACGGGCGGACAAATAGTTCAAGGCTTCTTCCCGTCTAAAGTGAATCCCTTGTATCTCTACGGTTTGCACTTTCCCTTCCAGATAATTCGTAGGTTTCCGATTGGTCTCCCCCCACAATAATTCTTGCGGAAGCAATTGGATTTTTTGGATATAGATAATGGAATCTTGGGTACTGAGGCATATACTATCCGTCTCCAACCTAAAATCATTATTTACCAACAAGGTTTGCGGCTGGTTCGTGACAAAATCGAAGTTATCGCAATACAACAGCTTCCCGCTCCGTGAAGAGGTAGAATCCAACATAAAACCATACGCATGGAAACTTACGTTATTCAACGTATAGATAATCGGCGAGACTTGGTTTTCCACATTATAAGAAATACTGGCATTTTCCAAGTTCAAGGTCTTTACGCTCAGGGCATCTATGTATGGAGAGATCACCTCGTACAAGGTCTTCGATTCGGCATGCTCTACCGTATCTGCCGCCAGTCCGGAAACTAACGGGTTTGATCCGGAAGAGCCGTATACACGAACCTCCGGTGAGCGGATCTCAAAGGTATTGAAATGGAGTTGCCGGTAATTCCATCGCCATACCAAATTAATTCCCTTAAAATCTATCACCTCAATCCGGGTACTTACATAGGTATCGGGCAAGCTATCCAAGGCGGCCCAATGTTCAAAGACCTTAGAGTCCGGCTCCAATGAAATACCCTCTAGCCTTAGCTCTCCCTTGAAGAAGCTAATAGAAAGCTTATCGAAAGAAAGGCGATAAAAACCATCCGTAGCATTCGCCGTACGCTCTATCAGTTCTCTTTTCAGGTACCGCTCCAAACGACCTGTCAGGAAAAGATTCAAAACTAGGAACAATACAGCCAGCGATAAAACAGTGATCACCGTATGTTTCAATATCTTCCTTATCCTAGAACTCATCCTTTCCTTGATTTTTGCGATATAAACTTCTTTTTATAAAAACAAAATAGACCCGTTTATGTTGCCTTTCATCTAATAAAAAAGCCCCGGAGTCTATTAACCCCGAGGCTTACGATCTATCGATTGTTACTTCATTTTACAAAAGGAGCCTTGATCAAATAGTCGGCGCAATCCTTCACACCCGCAAATTGAGTACGTCCGTCCGGCATCTGCTCCAACTCTACGAAATAGTCTTTGATTCCGTTCGCATACATTTGCTTGAATATCATCTCAAAGTTCATCATACCACTTTGGCCGAATACGGCACGATCCTTGATATGTAATACCTTGATACGATCCGGATGTTTCTGCATATACTCGACAGGATCGTTTTGTCCCATGACAGTCCAATAAACATCCATCTCGAAGTAAACCTTGCTCGGGTCCGTGTCTTTCAGCATCAAGTCATAAATCTGGTCTCCAACTTTCATGAAAGCGGCGAAAGGATTTCCTTTCACCTTCTCCTGTTGCTCTTTCGTCGCGACCCGATTGAACTCCATATTATGATTATGATAGCCAAAACCAGTGGCGATACCTTCCGCCTTGATAACATCCGAGGCCTGATTGAAAATATCGCAAACAAGTTTAGCCTCATCGTGCGTAGTAATCGTCGGCATCATCGGCTGGATCAAATATTTACAGCCTAGTTTCGCATGATCGGCAGCCGTAGCTTTCCAATACTCCATGATCTTTGGGGTAACCTCCTTCGAGTATTTGAAAATCATAGCCTTAAAAGGGTCAGAAATAGATGTGTCTACCGGATTCACGTGCGAGCTAATGATCTTCAAGCCAGCGTCTTCCGCCATTTTCTTGAAGTCCATCATAGGAACACCCCCGATAGCGCCTTTACCATAACCCGCCAACTCCAGCTTGGAGTATCCCATATCCTTCACCTTCCGAAGATTAGCGGCCACGTCACCTTTATATAATTCTTGGGATAAAGAATAGATCTGCAAGCCAATCTCTTTGCTGGCATGGACCTCATCCACAACTCCCAACGCAGCGTTCGCCGCATTTACGGAACCGGCTTTACCAGCCAGCAATCCACCAGCGGTAAAGAGAGAGATATTTTTTAAGAAATCCCGTCTGTTACTCATAACATCATTCTATTTAAATAGGCTTATTTACAGAAATAAGGCAATGAATACGGGTTGCGATATTGATACCAGTACAAACGGTGGGAAGCCGCCTCCTTATCATTACCGAAGCTTAATGTAGCCGGGTTCCATTTAACCGGACGGCCTAGCTCACGGGCAATATTCTGTAAACAGCAAAGCGTATTCGTACTGCAACCTACCTCAACCGGTGCGATCGGATTCTCACGTGAACGAACGCAGTCGATGAAGTTCTGCATATGCGGAGCACTAGTCTCATAATTACCCGCATCGTTACCCTTCTTTTTGCTGTCTTTCAGCTTCTTCATATATTCCTCATACATCTTCTTACGCTCTTCCGGAGTCATCATTCTCGGGCGCTTCTCGATCAAATTCTTCAAGTCGGCGGGGATCTTAGACTGATCAGAGCAGTTGATGTAGCCACGAGCTACCTCGATCCAACCGTTATCACCAACAAACTTAATACCCTGCGCATCCGGATTATCCTCCAAATAAGGTTGTTCAGTCATTACGATACCATTCGCATAGCGCATGGTTGAATATTGCGTGCCATTGTATCCCTTAGGTGTAAACTCTACCGGACCAGAGCCATCCATACCGATAGCGGCTTGGGCGATATCGAACATATGAGCGCCCCAGTCAGCGGTATAACCATTACCGGTCTCTTGATACCAACGCCATGCACCCCATAGTTTCTCGTTCTCTTCCGGGTCCAGAGAAATAGGAGGACATAAATCGGGATGATAATGGATCTTCGGATCGTTCAACGGACCCATCCACTGATTGAAGTTCAAATTAGCGGGAACCGGCATTTCCGGCAAGCTCAGCGGCGTAGGAGGCTCACCTACACGTGCATATATTTTCTCTATATGACCGATGGCTCCATTCTGAACCATATCGATCGCAGCTTGGAACTCTCTGCTGGAACGTTGCTGGCTACCTACTTGAAGCACACGTTTATTATTACGTACGGCTTTTACCATAGCCAAACCTTCAGCGATCGTATAAGCCAACGGTTTCTGGCAATACACGTCTTTTCCGGACTGGCAAGAATGGATCGTAGCCAAGGCATGCCAATGGTCCGGGGTAGCGACCTCGATAGCGTCGATATCCTTACGCTCCAGCAAATCCTCGTAAAACTCATATTGATCACAACGTTGGTTCATTCCCTTTGAGGCTTGCCATTCAGCGACACGTCTTCTGAAACGCTCTGTTTTCATCGTGTCCACGTCACAACATGCGGCAACCTGTACGCCCGGACATGCGGCAAATCCTTTAAAGTCTGATAATGCTTGCTGACCTAGGCCGATAAAACCTAAAACGACTCGATCGCTCGGAGCGATACGAACGCCATTCATGGCCCAACTGGGAAGAATTGTTAAACTAGCCAATCCTAGTGCGGAAAGACCCAAAAACTCTCTACGGCTTACGCCCTTCTTAGTGTTTTCTTTCATGGTAATTTTGTTAATAATATAAGATAAAATGTAACTTGGTCTGAGAATTATTGCCCCAAAGTTATAAAAAATAATTTATTTCCATAATAATCTTTTAATAAAAAAGGCTATCCTTGTCCGGGATAGCCTTATTTTGATTCATATCAATTCCTAAAACGCATATCCGAAGCCTACGTTCAGATAGATCGGATACATCCCGAAGGTAATCGTATCGAAATCCTTTTGGAAGATATCGTTCAATCCCCATGTCAAGTCAGCGTATACGATAAGGTGCTTAAACGCTTTCCATTCTGTACCGATCTGCGCTCCCCACTGAAACTTTCTTAAGTTATCCGAGAAATCATAGGAAGCACGGTTGTCGCCGGAAAACTCCACCTTCGTACCGGTAGGATTGATCTCACGCAGATATCCGTCGTATACGTAGCCGGAGAAGTTCCGGTTTGTAGCGAACGAGACAAATGGTCCCGCCGAGAAACTCACCCGGTTATTCAATTGGTAAAGAGCCACGACCGGTATCGAGAAATAAGAGTTCTCCACTTTCGTCTGCACGCCGCCGGTCCAGTTTCCTTTCAGCTTCTCGCCACCGGAGCCAATGATCTCCATGCTGTAATTCTTAACCGTCGCTTTTGTCTCCATACCTTTATTCTCCAGACGGAGACCGATCATCATACCCCATTCCTTGCTCTCGCCGAACCATTTCTTGATATCGCCCTCTATGGAGACACAAAGCGTAGGGCGATAACTATCTATCGCACGAATCTCACGAGGCAATGGCACCGGAGCGGTTCCGCCGATATTGATACCGGCCTTTACCGTATATTCCAATCCCCTTAGGGAAGACCAGATTATTCCTTGGTTTCTTTCCTGTTGCGCCTTCAACGTAATGACACCCGACAAGCACAGTATACCTATTAATACTATATATCTTTTCATATCCTCTGTTTTTTTAGTTCTCACCGGACTGGATTATCTCAACCTCATCGATCCAAAGCGTGCTACCTTCCGCTCCCTCGAAGACATCACCTTTCAAACTCGAAGAGAAGACTATGGATAACTGATAACCACCTTTCGCCAGCTTATCCTTATCGATCACCTTACCGGGCTTAGCCACGAACGGGATATAGAAACGCATCCACTCATCCGTCTCTTTCTGATCGCTGATCCGGGCAACGGATATCAGGTTCGGGCTTGTCAGCCCGTTGAAACCATCCAAATATTTCACATTCTCATCCGTCTCATAGAAGATGGCGTAGATATCACATTGGTCTTTCTTACCTTTTACCTCCTCGCCATTCACTTTATACGACTCACCCGCTTTATATTTATAATAACCACTCAAGTAAGTCGGCACATGATCGAAAGGACGTCCCAATCTCGTGCCTTTCCTTGCGTCCGGAATAGCGTTCAGCAAATCAAACGTACCGATGAAAAGGTTTCCGGCGGCGATAGGCATACCGAATCCGCTACCGAAACTACCCGTGCTGCGGGTCACCAACTTAGCGCATTTACCGACATATCCGTTATCGTCTTGCATGGTTGGGAAGTCTAAAGGCTCCAATTTATTATTGGTCAAGGCAAATCCGGCATTCCCGCTCGCCCAAGTCACGGAATCTCCATTCGATGTAAAGTCATAGAATATCTGGTAACGTCCATTCTTCGGCTCCATCGTTATATGCTCGAAATGATATTCCGTGCTTACGCCGGAGACGATACAACGCACCGTATAAGTCTTTGTCCAGTGACCATCCTCGGAAGTTACCGTATAGGTTCTCGGCGTCGTAAAATCAAAAGCGGAACCACTAGCCGGAGTGATAGTAGCGCCGGGAGTCAAGGTGAATACCGGGGCTAGGTTTGTAATATCGGCGTCACTTTTCACGGTCAGTGTCACGGATTCGTTGTCGATCTCCGGCTCGGCTTTCAATATATCGCCATCCACCGTACACGACAAGATATCCGCTTCCGCATTGGGCGCCTCCTCCCGGATACATGAAACAGAGATCATCACCATAAAAAAACAGAAAAGCAAATTTCGCAAAGTCATACTCTATACATTATATTATATACAACACATCGCCCTTTTAGGGTGAACATAATGCACAAAGTTAAACTATATTCTCCAATATCGCATCCCTATATCTTTTAATAACTTTTTTTACAAAGACGCAATGGTACATATCCTTACAATACCAACCTTACCGGACAGATATACTTCAAGTACCACAGGATATATACTTCAAGTGCCATAGGATATATACTTCATCGACTAAGTAAGTAGTTAAAAAGCTATTATCATTTGCGATTGTAAAGGATTTCGCTTAATATTGCAAATACTTTAAATCAATAGTAATACCATGACAACTCGAAGAGATTTTCTCCGGCAGACCGCTTTGCTCGGTGCCGGACTTACCATCAGTCCTTTTTTCATTAAAGCCGGGAGCGCTGGTGTGGGCGCAAACGATAAGATAGGCGTCGGGCTTATCGGATGTAACGGCATGGGATTCGAAGACCTGAAAGCGTTCCTTCGTAATCCGGAAGTAGAGTGTATCGCCTTGTCGGATATTGACGAGAACGTATTGAATAATCGGGCGGCAGAGACCGAGAAGATCACCGGGAAGAAAGTAAAGCATTTATATAAAGACTGGCGTAAATTGATAGACAATAAGGATATCGATCTCGTAATCGTAGGTACTCCCGATCATTGGCACTGCCTGCAAATGGTATCCGCTTGCCAAGCCGGGAAGGATGTGTATTGTGAGAAACCGCTGGGAAATAGTATCGAGGAATGTAACATCATGGTACGGGCGGCGCAGAAATACAACCGGGTCGTGCAGGTAGGCCAATGGCAACGTAGCGATCCGCATTGGCAGGACGCCATGCAATTCGTACATAGCGGACAGCTGGGTAAGATACGCACCGTACGTGTATTCTCTTATCAAGGTTGGTGCCCCTCTATCCCCGTCAAGCCGGACGAGGCGGTGCCCGCCGGAGTGGACTATGATATGTGGCTGGGGCCGGCCCCGAAACGTCTGTTCAATCGGAACCGTTTTCATTTCACATTCCGTTGGTTCTGGGATTATGCGGGAGGTTTGATGACGGACTGGGGCGTACATTTACTGGATTACGCATTGTATGGCATGAACGTCACCGCACCGGAGTCTATCATGGCTTCCGGAGGTAAATTTGGTTATCCGGATGACGCTTGCGAGACCCCGGACTTATTGCAAACCATTTATACATTCAAGGACTTCACCGTTATGTGGGATCATGCGATCGGCATTGACGACGGGGCCTACGGACGGAATCATGGCCTAGGATTCGTTGGCGAGAACGGTACCTTGGTGATCGATCGTGGCGGCTGGGAGGTTATTCCGGAAAAGGTAAACGGACAGGCCCGCATGGAGGCTGTTCCCTTGAAGAAGTCATACGGAGAGGGTGGCTTGAATTTGCATGCGAAGAATCATTTGGAATGTATCAAGAGCCGGAACCGGAATTGCAATGCCAGCGTAGAGATCGGGGCGCATATCGCCAAGTTCTCCCAATTAGGGAATATAGCCTATCGCACGGGGAAGAAATTATCGTGGGATGGAAAGAGTTTCCATGATACGGAGGCGGATAAACTATTGTGCAAGGAATACAGGGCACCGTGGGAATTACCGAAAATATAAGGATCTAGTTGTAGAGACGGGGCGTGCCCCGTCTCAATCCAGCAAAATGGTATTCTAAATTACTATCAGTCTATGATGAGACGGGGCGTGCCTCGTCTCTACAACTGGGTATTTATTGATGTTCGGGGCGTAACAGGTCGTTCACCGTCTTCACGGGGTTAAATGTCTCGATAGGAACTTCTACGAATACCGTGTTCCAGTCGCTCATGGCACCGTTCCACAAGCCCGGCAATTCCAGCGCTTTCAATTCGCGACCATCCTTGCTCTTATAAGAGATGAAGCCCGTATTCTTATCCACGTAATCCGGCAAGTTGTATTTCTCTCCCTTATAATTCTTAACGGCGCAAACCAAATCCACGGGATTAAAGTGAGTACCCTTTTCAAACATCGCCTTCTTAGCCGGATCGCTCATATCAATCTGGGAGCTTTCAAGCACCTGCAAGGAAACCGTACCATCCGGATTCTCAGCCAAGAACGGACCGCCACCCGGCTCGCCCACATTCTTCACCATACCGCATACACGCAACGGGCGAAGCAGTTTGCTCTTGATATACAGGATTAACTCGGCGTCTTCCAGTAATTTCGTATCCGGGTTCTTGATACATAAGTCATCCTGCAAGAAATGGATCATCTCCTCTACCTCGGCATGGGTATATTTGCCAGTCTCGATCTGTTCCAGATATCTGAAGGCTTTCTCCTGCAATGTTACCAAGACACCGGCGATCACCTTCTTGTAGATAACCGTAGAGCATTTGAAGCTATCCGGAACCACGTTATCTATATTCTTGATAAATACCACGTCGGCATCCACGTCATTCAAATTCTCGATCAAGGCTCCATGTCCACCCGGGCGGAACAATAACTTATCATTCTTATCGCGGAACGGCGTGTTATCCATAGCGGCCGCTACCGTATCGGTACTCGGTTTCTGGATACTGAAAGAGACATCGTATTTCACAGAGAACTTCTCCTCGTACTCGCCAGATTTATCGGCAACCAATTGCTCGAATAAAGCCTGATGCTCCGGAGATACCGTGAAATGGATATTCACCTCGCCGGCGTTATTCTTGGCGTACATGGCGCCTTCGGCCAGATGTTCCTCCATCGCCGTACGAACCGTATCGGCATATTTATGGAAAAGCAACAAACCTTTCGGTAGCTGTCCGTAATTCAAGCCTTTCGGCTCCAATAAATTGGATACCACCTCCTTGTACTCGCCCAAGGCTACCAACGCAGGAATATCTTTCCCTGTATTCTCCACGCACTTCTTGTCCAAAGCCTTATAGAAAGCGAATTTCTCGATCTCGCTAAAGAATTTCTTCTCGAAAGCGTTCGTCGGTTCCTTATAATCCGCTGAAAGGAACTCGTACAGATTCTTAAACATACGGCTAGCGGCACCGGAGGCAGGTACGAATTTTACGATTTTCTTGTTTTTAGCCAGATAAGCGTCCCAAGCATCCATATAAGAAGCCTGTTCCTCTTTAGATATTACCATAATACCTTTTTCTACCGAAGCGGAGGCCGCTATCTCAAGGAAAGGGAAACCTTTTACGAAGCAAGCGAGTTGCTCTTCAATCTGTTTTTCGCTGATTCCTTTGGCTTTCAGCTGTTCTAAATCGTTTGCGTTTAACATAGTATAGTATTTAATGTGAATAATCTCATCAGTAACACCACAAGCACTTATGCGCTATGTGTATCGCAAATGTATAAAATAACCGCAAGATACGTGTTGAAATTCCATAGAAAAAAGTATTTTTACAGCATGTTTTGCGGTTTGTCCTCAACCGGGCAATAAAAATGATATAACTATGGATACAATTGGATTCTTTACGTCTGAGGAAAAGAAGCTGTTCTTCTCCAAATACAGGCTCCTGTTACGAAACCTTTACTCTTTCCTCGAGAGGGAAGATATCCGGAAGATGAAGGAGCTGATGAAGCGGGTTGTCGCCCTCGATTGCTACGGCAGGGATAAGAATGGTATCAACGGTTTATTGCGAAATATCGACACGGCCTTGATCGCCACCTTGGAGATTGGCTTGAAACGTACCTCGGTCATCGCCCTCCTATTATACCGCCCGGTATTGAAGAAGGCGATCACGATAGAGGAAGTGGAGCAAAAATTCGGGGCGGACGTGACCTTGATCATCCGTCGCCTCTTGAAGACCTCCGACTTGTATGCCCGGAACACCGCCGTCAACTCGGAGAATTTCCATCATTTGCTTTTCTCGTTTGCCGAGGACGTACGTGTGATCTTGCTTATGATCGCCGACCGCCTCTGCCTCATGCGTATGGGAAAACAGATGCAAGAGGATGATCGTATCCGACTGGCTACCGAGGCCTCTTATTTGTACGCTCCCCTCGCCCACCGATTGGGTTTATATACGATCAAGAGCGAGCTGGAAGACCTTTCCTTGAAATATACGGACAGGAAACAGTATGACTTCATCAAGCGGAAGCTGAATGAGACGAAACGCTCCCGCGACGCTTATATCGCCGAGTTCATCGCCCCGATCAAGCGGAAGCTGGCAGCGGCAGGATTCAAGTTCGATATCAAGGGACGTACCAAATCCATACATTCCATTAATAACAAGCTGAAAAAGCAGCAGGTGGAGTTCGAGGGTATCTACGATCTTTTCGCTATCCGGATCGTATTGGATACGCCGCTGGAGAAGGAACGCTCGGAATGCTGGCAAGTCTACTCCATCGTCACCGATATGTACCAGCCCAACCCGAACCGTATGAAGGACTGGATCTCTATCCCGAAGAGCAACGGTTACGAGAGCTTGCACATCACGGTTATGGGGCCGCAAAATAAATGGGTAGAGGTGCAGATCCGTACGAGGCGGATGGATGAGATCGCCGAGCGAGGCCTAGCGGCGCATTGGAAATACAAGGGCGTGAAAGCAGAGAGCGGGCTAGACGAGTTCTTGAATACCGTACGTGCCGCCTTGGAGGCCAAGGAGAATAATCCGCTCGACTTGATGCAGGATTTCAAGATGGATCTATATAAGGATGAGATCTACGTCTTCACGCCTACCGGCGAGCTTATCAAGCTGGCCAAGGGAGCGACGGTCCTCGATTTCGCCTTTGCCATCCACACGAAGCTAGGAAGCAAATGCGTGTCGGCGAAAGTGAACGGTAAGAACGTTCCGATCAAATACACCTTGAACAACGGCGATAGCGTATCCGTCATCACGTCGCCCGCCCAAAGCCCGAAGCGGGATTGGCTGAACTTCGTCGTCACCTCCAAGGCCCGTGTGAAGATCAAGCAGGCCTTGAAGGAGGAGACCGTGAAGGCCGTGGAATTCGCCAAGGAGATGTTGCAGCGCCGCTTCAAGAACCGGAAGATCGACATGGACGAGCCAACCATGATGCGCTATATCAAGAAGAAAGGATTCAAGACCGTCACGGACTTCTACATCGAGATCGCCGAGGAACGCCTCGATCCCAACCAAGTAATCGACGAATATCTGGAGGCTTTCCGCAAGGAGACGGAGACGAACGAGCGTACCGAGGTGCGTAGCGCGGAGGAATTCGTGACGATGACTCCGGTGGAGGAGATATCGACGAACAAGGATGTCTTGGTGATCGACAAGAACCTGACGGGTATCGAATATAAACTCGCCAAATGCTGCAACCCGATTTATGGCGACGAGGTTTTCGGTTTCGTCTCCACGCAGGGTATCAAGATCCACCGTATGGATTGCCCGAACGCCCAAGAGATGTTCAGCCGCTTCGGTTACCGGATCATCCGCGCGAAATGGAGCGGCAAGGGAGACAATGGCTATACGGTTACGTTGCGGGTGATCGGACGGGACGATATAGCGATCGTCACCAACATCACCTCCGTGATCGGAAAAGAATCGAACGTCACGCTTCGCTCCTTAAACATCAACTCGGTAGACGGATTATTCCAAGGTAACTTTACCGTATTGGTAAGAGATACGACCGCATTAAACTTGCTGACGAAAAAGATCAAGGCGGTAAACGGCGTGAAAGCGGTAGAGCGATTAAATTCTTAGACAGTGTACTGTGCACGAAGTACCGTAGTACTCTGCACGAAGTACTACAGTACCCTCTAGGAAGTACCGCAGTACTTCGTACAGGGGACTGTGCCAACTGTAAGACTGGGTCTTGGACTATACCCGGATCACAGAATCGGCTTCAGCCCCATCTTCTCCGCACGTTGTATTAGGAACTGCCGGGCCGCCTCATACTCGTTCGGGATCACGCCGTCGAGGATGGCGTTCTTGATCGCCTCTTTCAGCACGCCGACAGGCTTGGAGGGAGCCAAGCCAAACGTCTCCATGATCTCCTCGCCGGATACCGGGGGCTGGAAGTTACGGACACGGTCTTTTTCCTCTATATCGGCCAGCTTCTCGCGCACCTTACGGAAGTTGTTCAAGAAACGGCGAACCTTCTCCGGGTTCTTGCTCGTGATATCGGCCTCGCACAGTTTCATCAAATCGTCGATATCATCTCCCGCGTCAAACAGCAGACGGCGGATCGCCGAATCCGTCACCTCATCGTCCGACAAGGCGATCGGACGCATATGCAGGCTTACCATCTTCTGCACGTACTTCATCTTCTCGTTCATCGGGAGTTTCATCTTCCTAAAAATACCGGGGATCATCCGCTCGCCGATAAAATTATGATTATGGAACGTCCATCCCAAGCGAGGGTCGAAACGCTTCGTGGCAGGCTTGGCGATATCGTGGAAGAGGGCGCTCCAACGCAGCCATAGATTATCGGAAGTCTTGCTCAAACGATCCAGCACCATCAAGGTATGGGCGAAATTATCCTTATGCCCGATCCCCTCCTTGGTCTCCACGCCCTTCAAGGCGCAAAGCTCGGGGAAAATCAATGGCAATAAGCCGCATTTATCCAGCAAGTCGAAACCGATAGAGGGCTTTGGCGAGAGGACGATCTTGTTCAACTCATCCACGATACGCTCCTTGGAGATGATGGAGATACGCTCCCGGTTGCGGATGATGGCGTCGAAGGTATCGGGATCGATAAAGAAACCTAATTGAGTGGCGAAACGAACCGCACGCATCATCCGGAGCGGATCATCGCTGAAAGTAACATCCGGGTCTAAAGGCGTACGGATCGTAAGCTCGTCCATATCCTCCAACCCGCCGAAGGGATCGACCAATTCTCCGTAACGCTCCTTATTCAGGCAAAGGGCTAAAGCGTTGATCGTGAAATCGCGGCGGTTCTGGTCATCCTCCAAAGTGCCATCTTCCACGACTGGCTTACGGCTGTCATGGCTGTAGGATTCTTTCCTTGCCCCCACGAATTCCAGCTCCAGATCGCCGGCTTTCACCTGCGCCGTCCCGAAATTCTTGAAGACGGAAAGATAAGCGCCACGCCCGATCTTCTTGGCCACTCGTTTGGCCAACTCGATACCGCTGCCTACCGCTACCACGTCTATATCCTTGGATGGGCGGTTCAAGAAAATATCCCGCACATATCCGCCTATTACATATACCTCAACACCTAGCTCTTCCGCCGCCTCCGATATCAAATGGAAAGGCTTCGCAGATATATGATTTACTATCTCTTCCTCGTTTATATACATATTTATGTATTCCAAATCCAATAAAGAGCGCAAAGATAATCAAATTTCATGTACTTTTGCGGTATCAAATACATTGAACGAGAAAGATATGAAAAAGTTAGCGATCTGTATAACGCTCATTGCCGCCATTTTAACGGGCTGTAACGGAGACGAGAAAGCGGCTCAGGCCCGTTTGGACAAGGCCCGGGCCATGTACGAGAATAACGAGTTTTTCGGGGCGAAGAACGAGATAGACAGTATCCGGGCACTCTATCCCAAGGAAGTAAAGGTACTGAAGCAGGGATTAACGCTTATGCGCCAAGTAGAAGTAAAGGAGGCGGAGCGCAATATCGCTTTCTGCGACAGCTTACTCCCGATCAAGCTGGAGGAAGTAGAGGGATTGAAGAAAGGCTTCGCTTTCGAGAAGGATTCCGTTTACGAGGAAATCGGCAATTATATCTGGAAACAGCAGACGATCGAGCGCAACGTGCAACGTTGTTACGTACGTTGCGGCGTGAACGAGGAGGGCGAGATGTATCTGGCCAGCGTATATTACGGCGGACGCCCCATCGAGCATACGGGAATCAAGCTGAGCCTGAAAGACGGCCAATTCGCCGAGACCGCTTCCATCCCGTACGACGGCGGACTGAATTACCGCTTCAAGGATATGGGAAGCACCACGGAGGTAGTGACCTACAAGGGGGAGCACTGCGTCGATGCCGTCAAGTTCATCTACGATAACGAGAAAGAGCGGATCAAGGTGGAATACACGGGAGGCAAGCCTTACATTATATATATGGCGGACGCCGACAAGAAAGCGATCGTCAACACCTTCAACCTCGCCACCGTATTAAGCGATATCAAGAGCATGAACACCTTGAAAGAGAAATCAGAGAAGAAGATCGCTTATCTAAAGAATAAACTGGAGGAGTAGAATTCCTCCATACAAATGGCCTACCTATAAACAAAGCACCGGGACCCCTACCATACAGTAGGAATCCCGGTGTTAGTATACAAACTGATATCCACTATCAGTTATTCATCATTTAACGACTACCTTCTGAGCGGTCTCGCCATCAACGGAAACTACCACGATACCTTTCGATGCCGGCATCACGAAGTTATCTGAAGAAGCGATAGCGGAAGCGGTGGTCTGACCTAAGATGTTAGACAATGTAACCGTCTTGCCTGCCGCGTTCAAGACCGTAACGCTAGCCTCGCCAGCGATTACCGTGAAGCTGGCAACCTCATCCAATTGTTCGTTGGAAACCGGAGTCGGAGCATTCTCGATCGTGAATGGAACGCCAACATTAGACATTACCACAACATTGTTTACCACACCTACATAAGGAGTCTTCAACTCGCCTGCGGCCACGGTGCGATTCAGCTCTTTCTGGTTCTCCAATAAGTAACCACCATCCTGAGTTGTCTTGAAGGCGAACAAAGCATTGTTATCCAAAGACGGAACGATATTCGCCTTATCGCTGAAGCCTACACGGTAGTAAGTAGCGCCATTGCTAACGAATGTCTCGTTAGAATCCCGCAAGGATACCATATAGTAGCGAGGAGAAACAGCTTTGGTAGTTGTCTCCGGCGTATAGATCGATGTCGTGATGAAATACAACGGTTTACCAGCGATCACGGTATCGGCTTCTTGAACCCACAAAGAGAAGTTGTCAGTCTCATAAGTTGACTTCAAGATATCTTGGCCTTCGTTCTTCACTTCGGCGAAGAAATTCAGCGGATTCATCGTCAAGAACTTGCCATTCGTACCGAAACGTTTGTGAGAATTGTCAATAGAAGCGTACTCCGGAGCCTCTACAGCGACAAAGTCGAAGTAGTTAACCTTATCGGAAAGGATCAGGTTCGCCGTATTCACGTTCATAAAGACATATTGGGTGGTCGCACCTACAGTGGTAGCCATCTGGTATTTGCCACCGGTCGTAGCCGTATTGAATACGAATTCCAACGGAGCGGTATAATCAGATAATTTCAACGGTCCGCCATTCTCGCTGGCAACCAAATCATTGCTGAAACGTTCTTTCAACATATAAGTCGCATGATACAAGGTATCACCTAAAGCACGGGCACCTAAACCATCCGTTACATTCTGTACGGAATCTTGGCTAACCACGATACGAAGAGCGGCTGCGTTCGCTGCGTCACCGGATTTAATCATCAATACGGAATCAGAAGTAAACGCATACAGATCGTCTACACCCGGAGTACCGGAGATCAAGTTCAATACATAGCCATTATCGGCGAGTTCCTCCGCAGAGAAGTGACGAGTACCCAAGAATTTATCCTTTAAATCCACATTCGCTTGATATTCCACCGTAATAGAATCGGTGCTACCCCCAAATGTATAGGTATTGGCCATACCTTGAACGGCAAAGATCTCCTCGTTAGAAATAATAGTCGTATTCGTATTACGGTCTACAACCGAATACATTCCGTTGTTTTCCTTGATATACCATTGTCCCTTCGGTTGATAAATAGAAGGTTTGAAACCTGCCGCGGTTACCAACTTATCGGAAGCGGCACTCTTATCGTAAGCGACAGCGTATTGTCCGCCCTTATCGCCCTTGCTCGCGCTCTTCAAGAAGTATACGCCTGTACCTGTAGCGATCGTAGAAGGAGTTCCCTTCGTTACGGTAATAACAGGAGCGGCTCCTTGAGCAGGTTGAGTAGAACCCGACTGCAAGTCAGATACGGTCAAGGCTTTCGTCTCGATCACGCTGGCATATACGACACGTACGTTCGGAACGGAGGTCATCGGACTTGCGTTCACGGTCGGAGCGGCAGCGGCATACATAGCCAAAGCATCGTTCTTCAAGTTGATCGTGAAATAGAATTTCTGGAAATCAGCGTTACCCAGTGTATGCAAGCCACTAGCGTCATAGGTGGAGTCAGCCGTAAACTTAGCCCCATATACACCGGTAGCACCGGCGATCACATTCTTCAATGTATCGACACCTAAGTATTTTGCTTTACCATCACTAAATACTTGGTCACCTTGGATTTGCAAGGTCACATATTTAGCGTTCGCAATAGCGCCTGTAGCGGGAGCCGCCGTATTCTTCGCTATCAAGTTCTTACCCTCGAAGATATTTCCTTGATAATTTCCTCCAAACGTCAATTGAAAGACTTGGAAACCATCCCCTAGCTCACTTGCGCTCAAATACATAGCGTCGCTAGGAGCCTCTACGGTAAATTTCGTAGAAGAGGCAGAAGAACCTAAGCTCAAGTCTGTCCCAGCTACATCCAACGCCAAGATTTGATTGTTTCCGTAATAAGCCTGAATAGCGCTACCACCGGCAGCGTCAGAGAATGTCCACTGATTCACGCCCGATGTGATAACAGGCTTTGCCGTAGATGAAGCCGCAAACGACAAAACGGCCTGTGTCTTCTTGTTCTTGAATTGATACACAGGACCAGCAGGAGTCGTGCCCGCATTCGTGATTTGCCACAAGGCAGAATCAATAGCGGCTTTGGTAGCGTCTGACGCCAAAGTTTTAACAATTACTGAGTCGGCTTTCTCACCACTTAAAGACAAAACGGAAGAACCTGTCTTTAAATAATAATAGTTACCGGCTTTCCACTGAGCCTCCGGAACGGTCGTACTCGACTGAGCATTAGCCGAGAATACGCCCGCAACCATCAGGGCCACAGCAATAAGAGTACATTTTTTGTCCATAATCAAATAGATTTTATTTATTAATCACAGTCTAAACAGGGGTTGTTTAGAAAAGGTTTTGAGGGGGTATGAAATTAACAATCGATTTAGCGTCTTATAACAAAAATCGTCCTATTCTCACGAACAGGACGACTATACTACTAAAAATGTAAACAGTGTATTTATATAGTAATATCATGAAACTATATATTTTGGAGAAAAACCGCTCCACCTTCACAGGCAAAACGGCTGGAAATCTAATCTACTCAATAAATATCTTCACAGGCTTACTCGAAATAAGCATGTTCTTTTACGACATGACCTCTGTCATCGAAATAAACCTTATATATCTTACCATTTCTGGAAAGTAATACTACCTTATACTTCACAAACGTGCTATTGTTTGACACCTCAACTGATTTCACCATACATCCCTCATAGGAAGTATTTACCGCATCACGCAATACTTGGGGCATATCAGTTACCTCGATCGGATAAAATTTATCCTGTGCCACTGTTTCCTTAGCGCTACCGACCATCCCGGCTTGCGCTTCTACATCAGGGGCAATAAATAAGCCACATAAAGCGACAATAACCCCGTAAACAATCTTTTTCATACCTTAAAAACCTAAATACCTAAACCTTTTTTCTCTTACATCATAAATTCGCAGTATAGGGTGCAATCTCCGTGCCAAAACTCACCCTAAAAAACGACAAGAGAATAATAAGTTGTAAATCCGACAATTAACCAAAAGCGAAGAATCAATCATTCGGTTACCAAAGTGTGGAACAAACCGTGGAATGTGGAAAATTTCCCCACGAAAGTGTGGAATCTCTACACACTACAATAAAAAACGAGGCCCACCCTTAATCTATATAAGGATGAGCCTTAAATCATTCTACTTAAATATAATCAAATAAAAATACTAAAGTAATAAAATAAAGTTCCGTAATATCGTATACACTCTGTGTCTAATCTCTAATTTGCGATTCACAAAGATAAATCTTTTTGTTCAACCATCTATAAAATAATCGCACATCTAACGAAACTCAAAGATTTTTGAACAAAGAGATTCCTTTTAAGGACAAGTCATAGATTATCACGAACTTCAATCCTTCGCTTGGTGTACGGTAAGTTGCGGGAATGGGAAACCGATACCTACCTCATTGAAGGTCGCGTAGATATTCTTGTTAATATCGAAATACACGCCCCAATAGTCGGAACTGTTTACCCAAACACGTACCACCACGTTTACGCTGCTGTCCGCCAAGGCTGTCAAGGCGATAAACGGAGCGGCCGGCTCGGACAAGATGCGGGAATCCTTCGCTAATACAGACTCTATCACTTGCTTTACTTTCTCATAATCGCTGCCGTATTCCACGCCAAAAGTCCAGTCTACACGGCGAGTCGTCTGGTTACTGAAATTAGTCACAACGCCACTGCTCAAAGAGCCGTTCGGTATATAAATGACCTTATTATCAACCGTACCTAATACGGTATGGAACATCTGGACCTCTTTCACGGTACCGCCAACGCCCTGCGCCTCTATATAATCACCCACCTTATAAGGCTTGAAAAGAAGGATGATCAATCCACCGGCAAAGTTTGACAGGTTACCGCTCAATGCCATACCGACAGCGACACCGGCAGAAGCAAATAAAGCGATGAATGAGCTTGTCTCGATACCTAAAACACTGATAATGATAATCACTAAAGTGAAATTCAGGGTGATACTCACCAAACTCTTGGTAAAAGTGGCCAATGAAGCTTCGACATGCCGTTTCGTAAGTATGTTTATAACTAAACGATTTAATTTTTTTACAATCCAACGACCGATGAAGAACACCAGAAGTGCCACCAGCAACTTGGAACCGAATGAAACACTGAGATCAATAAGTTTATTGACCAATGTGTCCAAAGACATTGTAGATAAAGAATTTTCCATAATTAATTGATTTTTTATTTATCACCCACTATAGAGATTTTTTATTTTTCTTCTTTTAGAGTTTCATTTATTGGTATTTTGAAGTATACTGAATCCTTGGGACATATCAAATTACGCTCCAAAGTTATCATATTTATATTTTTTTACAAAAATTACGACCGTAAAAGGCTTTATTCCACTTTCATTTTTAATGTTTCACTAAATAATTGTATTTTTGTAACCTGTGAAAAATTAATTGTCAGAATACTATGAGCATAGAAAGTTTGTTGACCACCAAGGTGATAGAAGCTGTGAAGCAGTGCTATGACGCTGATGTGGATAAGGATAAAGTGCAGTTACAAGCTACCCGGAAAGAGTTTGCGGGAGATTTGACTGTGGTTGTTTTTCCATTTACGCGTTTTTCGAAGAAATCTCCGGAAGAGACGGGGAAAGAATTGGGGGGCTACCTGAAACAACACATTGAAGAGATTAAAGACTACAATGTGGTGAAAGGATTCTTGAATATCGAGATTTCAGCGGCTTATTGGTTAGGTGTATTGAACGAAGTGGCTCAGGACCCGAAGTATGGATATGTGCATGAAAATAGCGGGCATTCTTACATGATCGAGTATTCTTCGCCTAATACGAACAAACCTTTACATCTCGGTCATATCCGTAACAACCTGTTGGGTTGGTCGGTATCCGAGATACAAAAAGCCAATGGACATGAAGTGAGGATGGTAAATTTGGTGAATGACCGGGGAATACATATTTGTAAGAGTATGATTGCCTGGAAAAAGTTCGCTAATGGTGCTACTCCCGAGTCTACAGGTACGAAGGGCGACCATTTTGTCGGCGACTACTATGTTCGTTTCGATAAGGAATATAAAGCTGAAATAAAAGCTTTGATGGAAAAGGAGGGAATGGAAGAAGAAGAGGCCAAGAAAAAAGCTCCGATCTTGCTGGAAGCGCAGGAAATGCTGCGTAAATGGGAAGCCGGTGATGAAGAGACCGTGAGTTTGTGGCGTACTATGAACGATTGGGTGTTGAAAGGTTTCGACGAAACCTATCGCTTGATGGGGGTGGGTTTCGATAAAGTATATTTCGAATCACAAACGTATAAAAAAGGCCGTGACATTGTCCTGAAAGGTTTAGCTGACGGTGTACTCTACCGGAAAGAAACCGGTAGTGTCTGGGCCGACTTGACCGGAGACGGGCTGGATCATAAATTACTGTTACGGGACGACGGTACTTCGGTTTATATGACTCAGGATATAGGTACGGCCTACGAACGCTTCAATGAATTCGATATGGATGAAATGATCTATGTCGTCGGAAATGAACAGAATTATCATTTCCAGGTACTTTCATTGATTTGTGGTAAATTGGGTTTCCCCTGGGCGGATAAAATTAAGCATTTGTCTTACGGAATGGTTGAATTACCTGAGGGAAAGATGAAATCCCGTGAAGGTACGGTTGTCGATGCCGATGATCTGATGGCTGAAATGATCGATACAGCCAGAGAAACTTCTCAGGAATTAGGAAAATTGGACGGCTATTCCGAAGCTGAGGCCGAAGAGGTATACCGGAAAGTGGCTTTGGGGGCGTTGAAATATTTTATTCTGAAAGTAGACCCCAAAAAGACCATGATGTTCAACCCGAAAGAATCGATCGATTTTAACGGAAATACCGGTCCTTTTATACAATATACTTATGCGCGTATTCAGTCGGTATTACGTAAGGCCGCAGACGCAGGGGCATCACCTTTGTCGGCGGATACACATATTCAGCTCTCGGAAAAAGAACAGAATCTGATTAAATTGGTGGCTAAATTGCCTGACGTGGTGAAAGAAGCAGGGACAACCTATAGTCCGGCATTATTGGCTAATTACGCTTATGACCTGGCTAAAGAATTCAATCAGTTTTACCATGATTTTTCTATTCTGAAAGAAGAAAATGAAGCTTTGAGAAATTTCCGTTTGTTGCTGGCTAAACAATGTGGTGAGGCGATTAAAAATGCCATGGGAATGTTAGGCATTGAGATGCCGGAAAGAATGTGATCGGGAAATGGGGTATGAATCTGACCAATTATCATAGTCATTGTTCTTTTTGTGACGGAAAAGCTCCTATGGAAGATTTTGTGAAGTCGGCTATCGCTGCCGGCTTTACTTCTTACGGTATATCTTCACATGCTCCGCTTCCTTTCGAGACGTGCTGGACTTTATCGCAAGAGCGGGTGCCCGATTATTTACAGGAAATTGGGCGGTTGAAACAGAGATATGCAGGAGAAATCGAGATCTATGCCGGTTTGGAAATAGACTATCTGAATGAAATTCAGAATCCGGCTAATTCCTATTTTCAGGCTTTACCGTTGGATTACCGGATCGGATCAGTCCATTTGGTGTATACTGACGAAGAGGAAATTATCGATACAGATACCGATCCTGAAAATTTCCGGTATTTATTGGAAAAGCATTTTCGTGGGAATTTGCAGGAGATGGTCACCCGCTATTTTGTTGCAGCCATGCGTATGGTGGAAGCGGGAGGTTTTGATTTTGTCGGACATGCCGATAAGATTTCTTATAATGCCGGGATTTGTCAACCGGATCTATTCCGGCAGGGCTGGTTTACCGATATGTTGAAGGAATACTTTACGCTGATTGCTGAAAGGGGTATCATGATGGAAATCAATACTAAAGCTTTTTTACGTAAAGGGTGTTTTTTCCCGGATATCCGGCATTTTGCCTTTATTCGTGCTTTGGGGATACCGGTACTGGTTAATTCTGATGCCCACCGTCCGGATTTGATCAATGCCGGGCGGGCGGAGGCTTTACAGGCGCTGAAAGAAGCTGGATTCCATACCGTTAGACAATTGCAGGGAGGAAAGTGGATCGATGTGCCGATTGCTTGAGAGATCAGTAGGGATGAACCTGGAAAGTTCCGGAAAAATTCGAATAAAAGAATTGATTTTTAACTGACAAACTTTCTATACAATGGACAGTTGGGTGATCGTACAAACCTTTATAAATCCGCAGGAAGCTCTGAAAGTCCTTGAAGAAGGTTTCTCCCTTATTCCGGCCGGCCTGGAAGTGCCGTAGTTGTGGAAAAGCTTGGAAATATAAATAATTTAAACGATGAAAAAATCGATTCATTTTATACCATCGTCGCTCGTTTGTTCGGTAGCTATTGATTTGACCGTGGAGGATGGGGTGATCCGGGAAGTTTGTTTCGAAGGAGGATGCAGCGGAAATCTGCAAGGAATTTCGATGTTGGTAAGGGGAATGAAAGTAGAGGAGGTAATAGAAAGATTGGAAGGTATACAATGTGGAAGTAAACGTACTTCCTGTCCGGATCAATTGGTGAAAGCGCTGAAAGAAATAGAACGGTGTTAAAGGATTTTTTGTTTTTAATGGGAAGTAATTAAAATGAGTATTGATTTAAATCAGGCATTGGAATATGCGGTAGCCTGGGCGAAAGAAGTTGGAAAGATACAGCTTTCCTATTTCAGGGGAAATGATTTGGGTATACAAACCAAATCGAATGTGTACGATGTGGTAACAAGAGCCGATAAAGAAAGTGAAGCTTTTCTGTTGGATAAGATTCAGAAGCACTATCCCGGGCATGCAGTCTTTGGGGAAGAAAGCGGTGCTCATGCCGGTACTGCCGAGTATCGGTGGGTGATCGATCCTTTGGACGGTACGAATAATTATAGCCAGGGATTACCTGTATTTACAGTATCTATCGGGTTGCAATACCGGGAAGAAACCATTCTGGGGGTTGTTTATGCGCCGTATCTCGGCGAGTTGTATACGGCAATCAGGGACAGAGGAGCCCGGTACAATGGAAAAGTGATCCGTGTTGCTGAAAAACAGGATTTGGCTCATTCTGTTTTGGGAACAGGATTTCCTTACGATAAAGATGTAAATCCGGATAATAATGCTGCAAATCTGGCTGCAATCCTGCCTTCCATCCGGGGGATAAGACGAATGGGCTCGGCTGCTTATGATTTATGCTGCGTCGCTGCCGGTTGGTTGGACGGATATTGGGAATTGGCATTACAGCCCTGGGATATGTGTGCCGGAGCCTTGATTGTACAGGAAGCCGGAGGCATCGTCCGCAGATTCAGGGAAAACCGGGGTATTTCTATACTGGCAGGAAATGCGGCGCTCGTTGAGAAAATGGGTGAAAAAATACAATGATTTGATTTGAAATTAAGTTATGGCAACTTCCAGAGAGATGACAGCAGGGCCCGCGCTGCCACTTATTTTCAATTTTACGATGCCCTTGCTTTTGGGCAATTTGCTTCAACAGACTTATTCGTTGGTAGATGCTGCTATTGTCGGAAAATTCTTGGGAATAAATGCGTTGGCTGCTGTCGGAGCCAGTAGTTCCGTGATTTTCCTGATTTTGGGTTTCTGTAATGGGTGTAGTTGTGGTTTCGGTATTCCGGTGGCCCAGAAGTTCGGTGCCCGTGATTATGTCATGATGCGGCGTTAGGTGGCTGTGAGTTTGCAGCTTTCGTTGGTGATGTCTGTTATGATTGCTTTGATTACCAGTATCTATTGTGCAGATATCTTGAGGATTATGCGTACACCGGAGAATATCTTCGAGGGTGCGTATGCCTACTTGCTGGTGACTTTTATCGGAGTACCCTGTACGTTTCTGTACAATCTTCTATCCAGCATTATCCGTGCATTGGGAGATAGTAAGACACCGTTTTGGTTTCTGCTCTTTTCGACTATACTCAATATTATCCTGGACCTTTTCTGTATTCTGGTATTGAAATGGGGAGTTTTGGGAGCGGCGATCGCTACTGTTTTTTCTCAGGGAATTTCTGCCTTATTGTGTTATGTATACATGTACAGGCATTTTCAGATACTGAAAGGGGAAGCCAAAGAGCATAAATTTCAGTTGCATCTGGCAAGGACTTTATTAAATATCGGCGTACCGATGGGATTACAGTTTTCGATCACTGCGATCGGTAGTATTATGCTTCAAAGTGCAAATAATGCCTTGGGAACGGCTTGTGTGGCTGCTTTTACCTCTGCTATGCGGATCAAAATGTTTTTTATCTGTCCTTTTGAAAGTTTGGGAATCGCTATGGCGACTTATTGCGGACAAAATTACGGAGCAGGTAAGCCGAAACGAATCTGGCAAGGGATCAAAGCCAGTGGGGTGATGATGCTGATTTACGCCTTACTGACCTTTGTCGTTTTAATGGTCGGGGCGAGGACGTTGGCTTTACTTTTTGTAGATACTACCGAACTGGAAATATTGAAAAATACGGAGTTGTTTTTGCACGTATCTGCCTATTTCTTTCCTTTCCTGGGATTGCTTTGTATCCTGCGTTACACCATTCAGGGGGCAGGGTATACGAATCTGGCTATGCTTTCCGGAGTTTCCGAAATGATAGCCCGTACCCTGGTCAGCATATATGCCGTACCGGTATACGGTTATATTGCAGTTTGTTTCGGCGATCCGACAGCCTGGCTGGCAGCCGATCTCTTTCTGATTCCAGCCTTTATTTATGTCTACCGGAAATTGAAAGAGCTCAGATGTCCGTTGACGGAAGGCTGAAAGGATAAGCTGACCGGACGATCAGGCCAAAACCTGATGCCGGGTCTGTAAGATCGAATTTTTTAGAATACGTTTGGCTGTGAGATATCCCTCTTCATAGATCTCTCTGATGTGTTCCAGATCGAACATGCTGTATTTGGTCATATTTTGGGGGGATATGAATACATCGCACATATTCCGGTCGATATCGGTATTCCGGTCCAGACCCAGATGAAAAGAACGGATAGCCATACCGATCATGTTGGTGATTTTTTCCGAAGTATCTATCGAATTGATTTCGACGGCTATAATTTTCTCGCAACGCTTGCGTATGGGACGTACGGGAAGATTCATAAAGACTCCTCCGTCGACATAATCGACATGATCGATTTCCCGGGGAGTAAAGACTACCGGGATAGAGCAGGAAGCAATAATGCAGGGGAGAAGTTCTCCCTTTTCAAAATGGACGGGTACAGCTCCGTTAATGTCACTGGCTGTAATAACCAGGGGAATTTTCAGTTCTTCAAAAGTCTTGACATGCAGAAATTCTGCCAGCCGTTCTTCCATACCGTTCATAATCATGATCCCTTTCTTCGACATGGTGGGACGGGCAAAATGCAAAATTTTTTTCCCCAGGAAAAAATTCAAACATTCTTCGGGGGTATGACCGGCGGCAATCATGGCTCCGACAATC
>ERZ780151.86-NODE-86-length-113588-cov-6.264654_pt1 | contig 113588 bp, 134 predicted proteins | sample MGYA00510983_ERZ780151 | MGnify/ENA primary metagenome ERZ780151 (study PRJEB29588, sample SAMEA2144623) | human gut metagenome | biome: human gut; feature: human-associated habitat; material: faeces | place: Denmark | collected 2008/2010 ... | reverse complement strand
AGGCATACATGTGAATATCAGCAGGGCTGACAATATCAGATTCACCACAACCAATGTAAGTGTAATGATTTGTAAAAGACTCTTTTTCACTTATTTTTCCTCCTAATTGTCTTCATATAATTTTTCTTTCTTTAACTTTTCTAATTCTGCATCGATATCTTCCGATTCGGCGAGCCTGTCGATCTTGCTGCTCATGCAGCAACAAGCATATAAAACAGCCACAATTCCGACAAGAATGATAACGAGCACTATAATAATGATTTTATCTATAAAATTTTCTCCCTTCTATCTATTTAATACTATTAATATGATAGATTTAGTAACTATAAAGACAATAAAAAAGAGGGCGAATAAAATCCGCTCTCCCTTTTAAATTTGACGCGTCCTGTGCGATGATTTTACGCACAGGCTAATTTTTGTCCGGCAAGTGTCTCGTCGATTTCCAGGATCATTTCCATTTCATACGTAGCAGAATTTTTTAGATCCTCGAGCATTCGGACCACTGCCGGAGTTTTAGAAAAATTTTTATCAGAAAGCCAGTTGCATTTACGATCGATATCTGCAAGCTGCTTTTCATGTCTCTGTCGCTCCCTTTCCAGCCACTCTGGTTGCAAAGAAATTAAACCTTTTTTAGGCATTTTTTCTTGCCTCCATGTAAGAAGCAGAAATCACGAACAGAGATGCTAATAAAAATAAATAGTTCATTTCTTTCCTCCCATAATATAGCCGTCCCATTCGAGAGGCGGCTAAAAGCAAATGTTTTGCCATCCTCTCTGGATGACGGGGTCTATATAGGGCAACCTCACTTTATATGAGGATTAAAAAAGAAAATCTATAAGTTCAAACGGGATTTTTATCTTAACCCCGTAAAAAAGTCTCCTAGTATCTTGATTACCACTATTATGATAGAAAAATACATGGGAAAGTTTGCCAAATGAATTAATGTGTGATATTATAAATAGGTTTATAATTCTAAACCGTGAAGGTAGGCATCATGAATAAAAAAGAAAAACTTATGATTTCATTGTCAATATTACTTTTATGCGCTTCCGTTGTCATGGGGATCCATGGATGCGCTCTGCAGAACGAAATCAATCAGATGGACCAGTATCAGGAATATTTGCAGGAAAAGATAGAGAAAGAAAAACAGCAGCCGTAATGACTGCTGTTTTTTTGTGTACCTAACGGCGCACGTTTCTAACGGGTTAAAGCCCAGATTTTCCTTCTAATGTTTTGTAACAAAAAAGAAGCAGGTTAATCTGCTTCTCTTAATGTCATAATTAACAAATAATTTTGCTTGATTTACATTCCAAAATATTTTCCCGACTTAATTCTTTCTTCTCTCCGTTTTTTCATCTTTTCAATTTCTGCTTTTTCATATTCTTTGAACTGATGACAAGACATGCCAGTTACTAATAAGTATGCATCATCAATAGTCATAGATGATGTAAGCGTTTTTTCATTGAATTCGCAACAGTACTCATTGCCATCTTTTGATAACTCATACAGTTCTCTCATTATATCATCAATGTCACATTTATACAATTTTACGCTTTTCATCTAAAACCTCCTTATTCTGGTACGTTCATATACTGTCCAAAATCTTCAATATGCTCGCCATATTCCTCTGTGATAATCTTTTTCTGTTATTTATTATCCTTGTTCTATAATTTGACCCTTTAATCCACAATTCCCATAATACTCACAACAACGACAATTATGAGGACATTTTTTAAAATGATCTTTTTTATAGCATTTGTATACGCAAATCGAAGTATTCAAATAAATACATTCTTCACATTTTTTCATGCTATTGTTCTCCTATAATTCTATCAGATACCTCTTTTACATTCAATGGATTTTTATATAAATTGTAGTGCCAACTACCGCAAGGCGTACCAGCAGGAGTTCGACTGTGTGCTGCAATTTTTAATCACACTTATAATTGTCTGTCTCCATTTCCTTATTTGTGATAAATCCCAATTCCTCTGCTCTTTCCTTATAAGCCCTTCTTGCAGCATCATCAGAATATTCTTCTGCGCTACTTACGATATGTTCCAAAGGAAAAACGATCAGGTCCCTAACCGTTTTTATTTCGGCTTTGTATTTTTCCACATTTTCTATAAATGTTTTTTGAACTGCTCCCTCACAAGTCTTGAAAGAGGGATAAAGATTTTCAAGTAATGCACCACAAGTACCAATATCGCATTTTAATTTTGCATATTTCTTTCCGGGATATCTCTTCTGATCTTCCATAGGCAGTATATCAATTACTTTTGCTTCTTGAATTACCCCAGACCAATGTTCCTGAAAATATACGGTTTGTCCAATTTTTACTTCATTTTCTTTCATAACTGGTCTCCTTATAATTTCTGGCACTGTTTAAGGTCGTGCCCACCTTCCGATTTTCTGCCGCTAATCTCCGCCCATTATCTATCACTCCTTCTTAAAATGGTAATTAATATCATCAAAACTCATTCCGCTTTGAAACTCGGATGCTACGTCTCGCATTGGAACTTCATATTTGTCTGCAATTTCCACAATTTTATATCGTTCTGCTTCCGTAACAGTTTTCCGCCTTTTCCACATAATCTTGCCGCCTTCGCTAAGTTGTGAGTTATGAAAAAAATATCCTGGTATAAGTGCTATAATCCTCTTCCGTAAACAGTACCCAGGTCAATTCCAAATCAGGATGCTTTTCGCCCATAAAATACGCCGCTCTTTTAGCAATCTGAGCTGCTTCCTCTACCGGATATTTATAAATACCAGTGGAAATGGAAGGAAAAGCGATCTTTCTGTAGCCGTTTGCCACCGCTACATCGATAGAATTGATGTATGCGAGAAAGAGCAGGATCGGAGCATTGACGGGATCTTCTGTATACTTCGGTCCTACCGTATGAATGATTCCCTTACAGGGAATATCGTAGGCTCTTGTAATTTTCGCTGCTCCGGTTTCGCATCCATCTAGTGTTTTACATTCTTCGAGAAGCTTCGGACCGGCAGCTTTATGGATAGCACCGTCTACTCCTCCGCCGCCCAATAAGGTACTATTTGCGGCATTTACGATTACATCGAACCGCCCCGCAACTTTCGTAATATCTCCTGTCATGAAATTAATCTTCATATTATTTTCCTCCTGCAATTAAACTAATATCATTTAATAAAAGATCCATGGGTTTAGAACCGTAATATCGGTCAAAAAATTCATCCAGTACATGATTTTCTTCTGTATGTAAAAGAAACATTTTACCTTTCTTATGCAGAGAGCCCTTAATGTTGTTTATCGAATACAATTCAGATAAATTTCGAATCAGGTAATAAACCATATGGATTTCTTTCTTATTCTGATTTTCGTCGGTATCCATGTCCTCTTCTGGATAATTTCCTTCTGCCGATTCTTCTTCATTCTTCATGCGTTGAAACAAAACGACAAATTTTCTCAAAAAATCGGGATAAGGAATCGTATCATCGAAATCAGATATATCGATGTCCGGTTTTTCTCCGATGTCAACCTTCTCCTTCAGAATCAGCGATGCTATTCCATTCTCAACAAGAAGAAAAACACCTGCTGCATTGAATGATATTTTTTTTGTTCTGATTGTAAAAATTGTATTGAGACAGACGGCCGCTGTAAACATAAATGACTCAGCATCCTGCTTTTTGGCTATTTCGATCAACATTTTGAAAAATATTGGATCTTCTTTCATGCCAAAAGATAAGACTGCCTCATCTTCTGTAAATTTATATTTCATGTCATTTCTCCTCTCTTTCACTTTCCATTAATATGAAAGAATTTCGATCATGGATATTTTGTATAAATACGGATACCGCCGCTTATGTAAACATCCGTCCACTTTGTATCATTTTCGAGATAGTACGAAAAAGGCGTGTCATCGTTTACTACGATATAAGTGAAATCGTATTTATCGATAAAATCACGATAATTTACAATTCCATACTCCACGTTATATATTTCGCTGTCTATGCTTTCTTTTTTATTAATCTCTTCCGTGAAAAGTTCCGGTCTTGCGTCAGTATATACTTTGAAGCCGTACCATTCGAACATTCCGCCGTTATCGAACGAAGTATATACTCTTTCCTTATCCTGGTCCGCAACTGATGCGAGATATTCTGCGGCATCTTTTGCAGGTATTTCCTTATTTTTGATCTGCCCGGCTATTTCCGGCAAAATAACGGCAATACAGCCGAGTAAAACCGCATTTATGATGAACGTTTTCCATAATTCGTATATGTGTTCCTTTCGGAAACGGATCATATTCTGTATCATATCCGCAAGCAAAGGTAAGCACCCGATCGCCGCCATCCATACATTGCGGACCGCTGTACAGGACATAAAGATCGTGCCGGCTGCCAAAAATACCTTAGAGAAATCAGAATTTGCGCCATATTCCCGCAAATAAAGTACGAGAAAGACAATCTGCGTTATTAAGAGAATTCCCCAGATACCTAAAATCGTTGGTTTCTGCAGTTCAAGAATGGAATTTATCAATGTTGTTTTCTTATAAGATTTAACAAGATATAACATTGAATTAACGCCATTTGGATTCAGAAAGCCGCACAGAAACATAAAAATATCCACAACAATTAGACACTTCCTGTTCATGAGTTCTGTAACGAAGTATTTGAAATTTAAAGCGTATCCCGGGACAATATACGGAAGCGTCAATATCAGCAAAAGAGGCCATAACGCTGCATGAATATTGATTTCCAAAATGGACAAAAAAATCAGAGGAATCAAATATCTGATTTTATTTTTATCTCTATTCCATTTTTCCAGATTTGTTAATTCGAGCAAGACCACAGGAATTGTAAATATCGTCGGACGTGTGGCTGCAAAAGCTGCAAAAACAAACGCTGCCACAGAAATAAGCAGCATCTTCGTATTAATATCATTTGTGAATATGGAGATATATCGGTAACATAAAAACAAACTGAGAACAGTCATTAAAATAGCTGTCGTGATAAATCCACTATTCCCAAAATGAATGTATATTTCGTAATTAAATATCGCCGTCAACCATTGCTGCACAATAATTTTATAACCGTTATGGATTGTAAACGGATTGATTTTCGGGATAGTATTATTCTGCACAATATATTTACCGGTCGAAATCATCCACCACATATCATTGTTAGGGTTGAGATTTACCGCACAGAAAATAATCAGAATACCGAGAAATGCGATGATATAAAAATACAGGATTTTTGTGATATTTATCTTCTTTTTCATTTTTGCCCCTATTTCAGTTTAGTTTAAATCCTCATCATAATAAAAACAGTCTCCGTCGCACGTTTCACACCCAATCGGGCATTGTTCTATATCATTTGGATTTCTTTTTTCATCATCTGCTTTACAATATCCAATCGGGCAAAACACTTCTACACCATCTTGCAATAATATCATTCTTCTACCTCCGCTAAATCCCTAATATTTTTCTAAATATATTCCTTTTGGGCTTAATCACCTCGAAACACTTTTCTTTCCAGTCGAAGACATAATCCAGGTTGTATGAACTGAAACCAATATTGTAATGTCGCTTTCCTACCTCTCTGTATTTTATTTCAAAATAAGGTTTTTCTTTTTTTCCAGTGACAATTATCTCGATTTCGCTTACTTTTATTTTTTCCATATTCCGCTCCTTTGCTAAATTCTAAGTTACGCTTTCAAATATTCTACGCATTTCCTGTAAACTTCCGGATCAAATTCTTTCCGCTCATGCTCATATGCGCTATATTCCGCAGGACTGCAACCTGCAATCTGTGCTATTTTGTACATTGATACTCTCGCATCTTTTCTTTTAACTGCTATATACCCTGCATACATTTCTTTAGCTCCATTGAGTTCCTGTATATGCATTCTGTCTTTCATTGCCTTCGATTCCGAAATTCTATGCAATTGATTAACAACACATTCCGTATTTTTGCAATCATACAAACAACCATGCTTTCCTTTATCACCATCAAAAATCCAGTTACAGATTTTGTTGGTTCTGAACATGCATTACATTTTGCATTTATGAACATTGCTTCACCTCCATTTTCCTAATTTCATCTTCTCTATCTTCATTTTTCTAAGTTATCAAATCAACATATCAACTTAATACATCAATTTCACATTTACAATAAAGATTAGTACTTTTCGGTAGCTGCTCTCCTTACCGTATGCTCGCCGTCTTCGCGTTTCCACTCATACCCCGCCATTTCCAGCGCTTTGAGGGATCCGTTATAATAACTTACGTCCTGTGGTCTTGCGTCCGGCATATTTGCAATATACCACCTTTCGTTCAGAAACTTTTCTATCCGTTCTATTTGCTCATTTCGTTCAGTTTTCACTCTTTCCCTCCCGTTTTGTTAAAATCGCTGCCTCGTATTTTTCCATTACATCAACGCAATCCTGGCAGTATTCATCGAATTCGCATCCAACAAACAGCTTGAACATTTGTCTGAATGTATTTTTGTCAGCCGCCTGTTCGTAAATAGAAAACAGTTCATCAGCAACACCACTTTGTTCATGAAATTCGTCCCAATGGCTTCCCATAATGTCATCGAGCATAGTATCCGCATCACGAATGATTCCATTGACATTTTTAAGCTCGCTGTGCATTCGTTTTGCGTGTTCAAACCACATTTTTTCATATTTTTCATTTTCCGTAGTTAATTTTTCCATTTTTCTCCACCTTTCTATATTGATAAAATTAATATGAAAGAAAATAATGTTTGGAATCTTATACCAGATTTTTTACTGCTTTTTCGCAGCTTTTCTTTATTTTTGCCTTCGGCAAAATAAAAAAGCTCCCCGGAGGGAGCTTAAAATTAATTGGTTCTGATTCCGGTACATTGAAAGAAAATTTCAGCATCAAAGTTTGGAATTGCCTTGATGATATTTTTCTGATGGTTAGACAGACTATCCCACCACAACTGACCGCATTCAGTTTCATCAAGCTTTTTTAAATAACCGTCTGTTGTTTTATATGTCGGGTGTTGTTCTTTTTCTTCATCCGTCATATTATCTGAATAAATCCATTCAACAACATCCTTTGGTATCTGATTCAGTAAATACCTTGCATCAGATTTACACCAATCACGATAGGTCATATCTGACTGTTTATTAAACAACATGATTTTCTGTTCAACAGTATTAAAACAACCGGTATTGAAAGATGATTTGTTCCAGTCCCCGGTGTTGCAGTCTCCAGTATTGCGGTCTCCAGTATTGCGGTTTCCGGTGTTGCAGCATCCAGTATTGCAGTATCCAATATTGCGGTTCCCGGTATTGTAGTATCCAGTGTTGTTGTCCCCGGTGTTGCAGTATCCGGTATTGTAGTCTCCGGTATTGTAGTCTCCGGTATTGCGGTCTCCAGTATTGCGGTTCCCGGTGTTGCTGTCCCCGGTGTTGCAGCATCCAGTATTGCGGTCCCCGGTGTTGCGGTTCCCGGTGTTGTTGTCTCCAGTATTGCAAAAGCCTGTGCAATTCTTTCCAAGGTTGACGGTCCGCAAGACTTCATCCCACGTGATTTCACGCACTATTTCCAGTTTATTAGTGCAAGACTTGTCATCTTCTGTCAGCACTTCACCATAGGCTATGACTTCTGCGACTTTGTTGTTGCTGTCAAAATCATAATAATTGAAGCAGTCAGCAGCGGTCTGACAGAAGTGCATACCGTGATCACAAATATAAAGTTCCCCTTCTTCCTCAAATTTTCCAGGGCAAGCGTACTGTTTAGTGTTGCCGTTAGGGGAACATGTCCAGTCTGGATTAAAAACTTTAAAACCATGTACTGTATTCTTCGTATTTTTCATTTTCTTTTCTCCTTTTATCTATATTGTTGATATTATTATGATAGAAATGAATGTACGAATATTCTTTTTGTACGAAAAAGCTCCCCGGAGGGAGCTTAAAATCATTTTATGGTCAGGTCTTCGATACAGGTAAAGCCAATTTCATTTGTTGCTGAAAGTTTTAATCCGGTGGAATATTTCCATGGGATTTTGAGATCCCTATAAATTATTTTTTGCAGATTCCGGTAATCTGAGTATGACTTCAAATTTAATTCCATTTAATACACCAAACATTTTATGTTCCCACTTAGGCTTTAATTTGAAATATTTTACAATCAACTGTCCGTTCTCCGCCACAGTAGAATATTCTATTTTGGTACTTTTAGAATTCACTTTTTCAATATGGGAAATTTCATCGTTATCCTTTACACATACAACATATTTTTCGGATGATGCATAATTGTCTGGATATATTATTTCATAATAAGACTCATTATTTATAGTGGTTAAATCTTTTGTTTCTTCCTGTATATCATAAAATCCCGGAAATGAAGATATAAAAACCCCTACAAACAAGGAAATAAAAGCTAATGGAATCCCTAGTAATAATAAATCTGCAGCTTTATTGTGTATTGCAAATATTATAACTATCATTAATAACCCAAGATATATTTTTACAAATAACATATAATCCTCCTATTAATTCCTAGTAATTCGTCGGTTCCGGGGGGAATTTGTTCCGCTGTATATTTATCCGTTATATCCTCTTAGTTTCTGGAGACAGAATAATTCCTCTCGCATATAAATTTCCCTCCGTCATGTAAGAATCCAAGTAACATGTTTCTTTCCTTTAATTTACATGATCGAAACTTAAGCTTTTTTCAAAAGCATATTTATGAAGAGTTATGATCATATCTTTCTCTAACTGTTCTTTCCAGTTATCCGCCTTCCAGTCCACATTTACCGGTGCGTCAATATAATCGAAAGATTCCCAATCGGTATCTTTATCTCCGTGTTTGACACAACAGAAATAGCTACAGACGGGTGTGTAATCTTCCCGTTTATTTTCATCCCGCGTACACTGCGCAACACTGTGGATATTCAGTTCGATATCGAGGTATCCGCTTTCAAGTACCGCTGTGCCTATGATCGGATCGCAGTTTTCGAGCAGATCCGGCATCCAGTTCCTTCTAAGGCCATCGAGCGTATCAGTGGACTCAATGATGACGCAGCTGAACTTATAACCGGGCCTTTTCTTTGCTTCTTTTAACAGAATGCTGGCGGCGTATTCGCAACAATTGATCCAGTTTTCGTCTGCAAAGTCATTACAGATTTCAAGAGCTTCCTCTGTTTCGTAGATATGCCCTCCGGTGCCGAGATATGCACCCCAGTATTCGCCATTTTCAATACTTTTTAAAGCGAGTTCGGCAGCATGATCTTCTGAAACACAATAGTAACAAAGTGCGCCGTCTTCGTTGTATTGAAACATATATACCTCTTTTACGGGATTATATAATTCTCCGTTATTGCAAAGATAATGATACATCCCTTCTGCTGAATTAAATTTCATCTTATTTTTTCTCCTTTTAGTATTTAATTTTACATCCACATTTCGGGCAATATGCCGGCCGTATTTCATGATAATCGTCATTTGCAGCGAGTACTTCGTCACAATGAGGACATTTGATATAGTCGGCGTCATCGTCACCTTCATAGACGGCAGGCTCCGCTTTTCCTTTAGTCACACTATATCCTCTGCCAATCAATTCTTCAATTAAGGATCTATCGCTTGCGTCCATGATTGCGATCTCATCAGTGGATAATATACGCAGCTTTGAAGAATCTTTCTCGAGGGTATAACGGCCTTCGATACCTGTATCTCCTCCGTCACCGTAGAAATCTATCTGAACCTTGGCTCTAATTTTCAGATTATCGAGAATATCGATGGCTCTTTTCAACTGTTCCTCAATGCAACCATCTACGCCAACGCTATAATAATCTTCCAGTTCGAGAAGTGCCTCATTTTTGAATGCGCGAATCATTTTTCTGGCTTCTAATACATCTTCTACTAATCCGGATATTACTACGGCAAAAAGAAGATTGCCGATGTGATTTTTATGAACAGATATTGTTCCGTTGTTGTAAATCATAATTTTTTTCCTCCACTTGTCTTGGCTTTGTATTCTTATTATGAAAGAAAAAGCCTCCCGGAAGATATCCGGAAGGCTTATAATTATTTCTTTATCTTCGCTTTCCATTCGACCATGGCATCATAAATAGGATCGTTGTCGTCAATAGAATTGATCATATTTGAGCGAAAACGGAAAATTTCTGCATAAGAAAAGCGCCATCAAGGCGCCGTTTCTTATAATTCAATCAGCTGCTTCGCACACCAGCTCTGCATCATAGCTTTATAAGCATTCTCGTGATGTTTCGGTTTTCTCCAGACATTTTCTCTGTGTGTGCCGCCGTCGTATCTGTTCGGAACATTGATCCAGCCTCTGTGACCAAAACTCTTACCGAATCTCTCTGCTTCCAGAAGTGTTTCTGCTGTAATTTCATGAAGCATGTTTTCATTACAACGACATCCATCTCCAAATTCGCGGGAAGGCTCATAATGATATACGATATTGAGTCCGTCTGATTCAAAATCGATCGACATCCAGGAATTGTTCGGGGTAATTATATACAACCATTCCGACATTTCGCTTTGAAACAAAAATGATCTGAATCCTTCCGGTTTAATTTCTGCCGCCAGTTCTCTGTAAAAATTAATCTCTTCATTCATCATAAAAATACTCTTCCTCCGTTTTTCTTTGATGCAATTAATATGAAAGAAAACAGTGAGGAAAAACAGCCGCAAGGGCTGCTTCTCTTATAATTTTTCATATAAAATTTTCTGGTCTTCTTCCGGAAGTGCTTCGTGATCTACTTGTTTTTCAGCATCTGAGTCTGTGCCGTTGCAGCCGTAATCGCAGAATTTGTAATTGCAACTTTCACACATACTGCACGGAGCGAGCGGCTTACCGCAAAGACATCTTGTGATACCTTTTGCGTAGATCACCTGCTCTTTTCCGCACCATGGGCAGATCTCAATCGTGAAGTCCTTCGGATTATATTTCATTTTCTTTGCCATCTAGTGATTCTCTCCCTGTGATTATTTTGCAACCTCTGCCGTGATTATACCAATACAGGGTTTCATAGAATAAATTGTGTCTTTAACATCTTTTATGTCTTTGAGTTCGACACATGTAGCTAGCTTCTTGTCTGCGACAACCTCGACAAAAGTTTTGGCGAAACGCAAATATCCTTTTCTTGTTTTTAAATATACTTTTATGTTTTTCTCTCCTTTAATTTACATAAACATACCACCAGCCGGTATGTTCGGTTTCTTCTCCATTTCTTTTATCTTCCTCAGGATCGTAATATCCGGTATTTACGGATATTTCTTCTCCCTGCGATCTGTAGAAGGCTTCAATGAGGTCGGCTACAACATTAGCTGTTTCTTCTGTTGCCACAAGAATCTGTCCGTCGTCATCGCACCAGATAGCGTCGCTTTCGTTTCCAGCAAGCATATCTGCAATGGCCACGATCCAGTTTGTTTTCGGCTTTTGAGGGAGGCTACCACTGTAATCCGCAGAAATAAATTCCTGTGCCTCTTCCGCCGTCATCAGATCCGCCATCATATTAATTTTACTGATATTACGTTTGCAGGTCTGAATAGCTTCTTTGCCGTTGCATTCTGACACTTTATTCCAGTCAGAACCGATATCCCACTCCATATACTCTACTGATGATAACGGCGTATCGCTTTCCGAGGTAAGAAACGCATACTTAATGTTATCGGCATTATCGATATCGATCAGTAATCTTCCATCGTTATTATCCTGACAATAGAACAGAACATCGTTAAGAGAATCCTCTGGGCAATATAATTCCTGATACTCTTTCAAAATATCGCTGCTGATCACGCAGTCGCCCATATCGAAATTCGTATCGAGAATTCTTGGAATTTTTTCAGCGCAAGCTGAAATATATTTATTATTTTCTTTCAACCATTCCATTGTATGCCTTGCTCGACTGATCATGCGCTCTCCGTAATTCCAGCCATAATATCTTGCCACCAATTTGCGGGTTCCGTCTGTTTCCTGATAGCGTACAAAAATCTGCGATCTCTGTCCCATAATATTTTCCTCCATTTATCTATTTTGATATATTTAATATGAAAGAAAAAGCCTTCCGGAAGTTATCCGGAAGGTTTGGAATATTATTATAAATATTAACGCCGTGGCGGGGAGTCGAACCCCGAAACCGGATTTTACTCCGAGATGGTGGATTAGCAATCCACTGCTGTACCATTTGAGCCACCACGGCAAGAAATATAAACGGCCCATTGCGGATTCGAACCGCAGTCCCTGGGGTCAAGGCCCAGTGCATTGACCGCTATGCTAATGGGCTAAAAAACGCCAGTGACAGGACTCGAACCTGTACGTCGACATAAATGCCGGCTTGCCTGTGTTCGAAGCAGGTGCTGTACCACTTGAGCCACACTGGCAGACTCCCGTGCCCCGCAGATTGGCAGGTTTATCACGAATACCGCAGCCGTTAGTCAATTTCGACTGAAATACCGTTTAGCACGGGCTTTTTGCATATACACTGAATAGAAACAGGTGACTAATCTGCTTCGCACAGCTTAAATGCAAAGACATCGGTGGGATTCGAACCCACGATAAAACCTGTTTTGCAGACAGGCGCCTTAGACCACTCGACCACGATGCCATAATACTACGGACAGCGGGACTCGAACCCGCAAAGTACGATTTAGAAGACCGTTGTTTTATCCAATTAGACTATGCCCGTATAAAATATCCCCAGGCAGATTTGAACTGCCGTTCCCTGCGTGAGAGGCAGATGTCCTTGACCGCTAGACTATGGGGACTTAACGCTGTGACAGGGATTCGAACCCTGAAAGCGGGAATCTCACCCGACATGCCGGATTTCAAGGCCGGTGCTGTACCAGTTGAGCCATCACAGCAAAAGCGGAACGGGAGGGACTTGAACCCTCAAAGCGTGGATTGACACGACATGTCCGGCTTCCAACCGGGTCCTGTACCAATTGAGGCACCGCTCCATATCAGGCTCTTTAACAAGAGCCTTTATCATTTTGAAATTTTATCAGCAATTCCGGATGCAACATAAGACTCCGGCTTAACCTTTGCCTCAAAACCCATTGAAGTGACCCAGCCTATGAGCTCAGGAATCAATTCCTTCGTCTTACCATGTTCAGAATAACCAGCATCAATATGAATAGAAAACTCTGTGTTCAAAAATACGTCTTCATATTCCGTTGTCTCAAATATTGTAATAAGCTGTTCTGCTATTTCAAGTGAATCGCCGGTTTCCACACGAAGTTTTGTTCTTACATCTGAAATACGGTCACGTGCGTTAATCTTATAAAAGAAAATACCGCCGTGTCCTTCACAGATCACAGCAATTACACTTACTTCTTTCGTATAATCAAAATTCTGCGAATCCGTACCGATCGTAATATGAATACCGGTACCATACTCTTTCATTCTTTCATAGTAAGCCTTTATATATTTTGGAATTTCCTGTATCATAAGCTCACCGTGTGATGGCGAAATCCAGTTTTCACTGTAATGTTTCTTACTCATGATCACGTTGCTCCTTTCTGATATTTTTTAGCAGGCGCGGAGGGATTCGAACCCCCAGACAATCACGGTTTTGGAGACCGTTGCTGTACCAGTTGAGCCACGCACCCATAATAATGAACAATAAAAAACAGCCTCTTTTGATAAACTTTTTATCAGAAGATGCTGCAGAGAATGCCGGTAATTTTGTTATGCGAAAATTTTTGCATCAACAAATAAAGCAGTACATCTTCTTATCATGTCTACTCTCTGACCACGAACTATTGGATTGTCTGCTACATCTGTTTACGTTATGCATAATTATTTACTCCTTCCTGCAATTTTTCTGTATCTGCATAAAAACTGGAAAAATACGCCAAATCGGATTCGAACCGATACTAACAGGGGCTTAAACCCTGTGCCTCTGCCGATTGGGCTATTGGCGCATAATGGGTATGACAGGCCATGATCCTGCAACCTTCGGCTTAAGAGGCCGATACTCTGCCACTTGAGTTACATACCCGTGGATACACATGCGGTATCAGTGCACCCGACGAGACTCGAACTCGCATGGAAAGTAATTCCGCCAGATTAAAAGTCTGGTGCCATACCAATTAGGCGACGGATGCATACATTATAACTTTGATAATCGCTTGCATAACTGTTTTCGTTTCATGATTATTTCTCCTTTATTATAAAGATTTTCAATCCCAAGGACAGGATTTGAACCTGCGTTTGCCGGGTATGAACCGGCCGTACTCGCCGCTATACTACCCTGGAGTAGCGGGTCCAGGAGTCGAAGCCTGGTATCGCAAGGGTTATGAGCCCTGCATGGTAAATCCGTTCCACTCACCCGCAAATGCTGATAACAGGACTCGAACCTGTAACCCCATGCTTGTAAGGCATATGCTCTCCCAGTTGAGCTACATCAGCATAGTTGTGGTGGACAGAGTCGGACTGTCGTTAACCGCTCATCAGACGGTCTTTCTACCATTGAAATACACCACAATATTTTTTATGAAGCCTGTGACAAGATTTGAACTTGCAACCCTCTACTTACGAGATAGACGCTCTGCCAATTAGAGCTACACAGGCATTTTACAGTGCTCCCATGGCGACTCGAACGCCAACTACAGAGTTCGTAGCCCTGCCGTCTATCCATTAGCGTATGAGAGCATAGCAGGCGGTAACCGAATCGAACGGGTGTCTCACGGCTCAGAACCGCACGGTTTACCTCTAACCTAACCGCCTATAAGCCGCAGAAGAGACTCGAACCCTTAATCCCCTGATTACAAAGCAGGTGCATTACCATTGTGCTACAGCGGCATATTTAATTTCAGGGAGACCAGTGGGGCTCGAACCCACGTAGGAATTGCTTCCGCAGAGCCACAATCTGCTGCCTAACCAACTCGGCCACAGCCTCCATAGCTGGAATGGCGGGACTTGAACCCACAACCTACCGGTTAACAGCCGGTCGCTCTACCATTGAGCTACAAACCAATACTATATTATCTAAATGGGGCGAGTGAGAATCGAACTCACGACACACGGCTTATAAGGCCGCTGCTCTTGACCCCTGAGCTACCACCCCTTATGAAATAAGGTTCGGTATAGATATTCGTCTCATAGTCTTGTTTCTCCTTTATATTTGTTATACTCTTTCTACAGGAAAGAAAATGTACCAGAAGGGATTCGAACCCATAGAAAACCGGATTTGAGCCGGCCCCGTCTGCCAGTTGCGGCACTGATGCATACAGTCGGAATGACAGGTCTCGAACCTGCAGCCTCATGATCCCAAATCACGCGCGCTACCAATTGCGCCACATCCCGATACAGTGCCCATGAGTGGATTCGAACCACCAACCTCTGCCATCTGAAGACAGTTCGTCTGCCAATTGCGCCACATGGACATCACAGTACCTCGAATGGGAGTCGAACCCATAAACAATCACAGAGTCCTTAGCTCTGCCGCTTTGCCAATTTGCGTACCGAGGCATATTTATTTTAAGTGGGCGAAGAAGGACTTGAACCTTCAGAAGCCGAAGCCAACTGTTTTACAGACAGTACCGCTGCCAATTACGGGATATTCGCCCAAAAGTCGGCAGGGTGAGAGTCGAGCTCACAATGTTTACCACGAGGGTCACAGTTTTACAGACTGCTTGCTTCAGCCTTTTGCATACCTGCCGTTAATAATATTCAGTTCCCATATAATAATAGTCTGGCATATCAGTCATCTCCTTTACATTTCTTAAGCTCTCACAGCAGGACTTGAACCTGCAACATCCCGGTTAACAGCCGGACGCTCTACCGATTGAGCTATGCGAGAATAGAGTGCGTGAACGGATTCGAACCGTCCCTTTCTGCTTGGAAGGCAGATGTGCTATCCGCTGACACTACACACACATAAGCGACTCCAACGGGATTTGAACCCGTGTTATTCCTGCGTGACAGGCAGGTGCCATAAACCAGCTAGGCGATGGAGCCATAATGCCTCGTTTCGGTTACGATCCGATCCTCTGGAGCTTCAATCCAGCGCTTCTACCAAGTTAGCTTACGAGGCTCGGTAAAGTCAGTATCGTCTTTACCGCCATAAAATCGTTTATCCATATTTTTTCAATGTCCTTTCGTATATTGTATAAATCCTGAGTGCCTGGTTCAGAATTTAAGAGCAGATGACGGAACTCGAATCCGCATTTCTGACTTGGCAAGCCAGTGTATTAGCCAGCTATACGACATCTGCATGTGGGACAAACGGAGTGCCTGGTTCCATAAGTCCCTGTTTTGTTGTATTACGGATATTTCCGTAGCGACCGATGCGGGATTCGAACCCACGTCTCGGGAGTGAAATTCCCGTGACCTCGTCCTCTAGTCGAATCGGCCAAATCAATGGAGCATATGGGAATCGAACCCATCTGTTTTTCCTGTTTGCAAAACAGGCGACCACCCCTTGCAGTCCCATACCCCATATAATTAAAAAGACCACTAAACTAAGACAATTTCTTAATCCAGTGGTCATGATTTCATATTTCCAATCTATGCGCGGTTCCTGTTCTACCGGGTGCCTGTTCCGATATCTGCTGACCGCTTGAAACGGCTATGAAAAGAACCACTGAATGAATTATGTAATTGTCTGAGATACGCTATAATCGCTGAAAAAAGACTGCATTCCGGCTTACTATCGACAATAAGATCCCATCCATAATGATAATTAGAGCGCACCAAACCAAGCCCTGTTTCCAGTGCGAATGACATCTGTGTGAACTGAGGTTTGTTTTTCATAATCATTGCTATCATGGTCTTTCTTTTCCTTTCTAAAAATTTTTGCATAAAAATACGGAGTCCAACAGCTAATCTCAGATAGAAAATCTAAGACTCGCGGCAGGCACTCCGTTCATCTACTGATACTATAACACCTACCGGAAGTATTGTCAACATATTTTTATTTCTTTTTCACTATTATTATGATAGATTTTTTATAAAAACAAAACCTCCCGAGAAATTCCCGGGAGGTCTCAAGTTAAAATAAAGGACCGCCGCTTCCGTGCATAACAATCACTCCTTTCTTCACGTCTATACAAGACTGAAATTTTCTCTATCTTTCAGCAGTCTTTCACGCAGATCAGCAAGCGTATAGATCTTATTTTCGTTCAAAAAAGCATAACCGTACCGATGTCCATACATAATAACTTCGATAACGTGACAAGAATCAAGCGCAATTCCTTTCTGCGTACCCATGAACTGAAGAAAACAACCAATGTTCGCAAAAGGTCTTTCTCCTCCAATTTCACTGAGCTGAATGCGAATTTTTTCAACTTCTTTGATATAATTTTCAATCTCGTAGTCATCAATTATCTCGCCCTGCCATAAACCGAGTTCGTGCATTATATCCTTTGTTGTCTCGGACAGAGAATAAGTAAAATCACCGTCTACGATATAATTTATCTTCTTTTCCAGGTCCAGTTTAGACCATAATTCGCGGTAGTCTAGAAACGAAGATCTACCAATCAGTTCCTTCATTTTTTCGTTAATTTTATTTGTCATGAATTTTTACCTCCGATTTTCTTTGATGATATTAATATGAAAGAAAAAGAGTTGGAAAAACCGATTTTGATTTTCTTGTATTAATCAAATTCCCTTATTTTATTTGTTTTACGACAATAACATGAAAAATATTCGACAAATTATACTTTTCATTTTTGCTAAATATTGATATGATGGAAATGCATCAAAGAAAAAGAGGGATAATATGGAAAAGAAAAATGAACCGAAATTATATCATATCGAAGAAATGGAAGAATATCTCAATTCAATATTACCGGATTCTTCGAACTCTTTTAAATACCTTTATCTTAAAAAGCAGATTATGGCACATTTTTCTTTAGCAAGAAATGGCTATACTAATCGCATTTCCTCTTATACTGAAGCCAAAAGAGAAGCTTTAGATAAGCTTTGTTGTAAAATAGCTGAAGAATATGGAACAACTGAAAAAACATGGGCTCAACTGGCGAAGGAAAATGACATTAATATCTCGACAGTTCAACATTATATTAAAAAATACGACCAAGAGCATCCAGGCTATTTTTCTCAAAAACCTAATAGAATAAATGAACATGAAATTATTGAAATGTATTTTGAGAAAAAATATACAGCCAATGAAATAGCGGAAAAATTAGGGTGTTCCGCTTCTACCGTGTGGCGCGCAATCCGCAGTTATAGAAATATACATAAGGAGTTGGAGACGGACTGTAGTTTAACAAGAAATTTTTTAAACAAAGAAGATATAGAGATTGCCTGTGCATATCTCAATACGAACAGCACTTATAAAGAAGTGGCTGCAAAGTATTCATGTAGTATTTCGACTGTCCAGTATTGCATTAAAAAATACAAGGCCGCTACGGCGAAAATGGAAGAAATTTCTCCCACTGTAGATAATAGTAATTTTGTGCGCTTGTATTTTGTAAAAAATGTTTCCATCGAGCAATTGACGGCCTATGGAAAATATTCCAGGGAAGATATAGAAAATGGTATAAAAGAATATTTGAGCGAATTATGTAAAAAATATACGGCTGATGAATTGATTGCGGAGCAGATTATTGAGGATTACATTAATGGTGAAAAAGCACACTCTTTAGCTAAAAAATACCATAAAGCAACAACAACCGTAACGGAGATCATAGAATTATATAAAAATTCCACACAAAAAGAACCGGGATAAAATCCGGTTCTTTTCATCTTAAGGTACTGCGCAATCTTGTCAATAAAGATAAATGATTCTCGCGTGTAAATCCCAAATCGACTTTAATCGCTCAGAGAGGTATCACCAGGTATCCAATTCTCTTCTGCTTTCTTCCTGAATTTCGGTGCTACCGTCTCTTTATAAAACGCGGATTCTGAAGCCATAGCCATATCAATGATCCAGAATTCATCTCCGTTTTGCATCACGTCGATCGACCACTGACCGCTTAAATTAACGTCCGGCAGCAGTTCTTCGATTTCTTTCACAACGAGGCTTTTGTTTGATACATATTTCCGATACAATTCTTTTTCATGTATAGAATAAATAACATAATCATGCCGGTCATGGATATTAGAATTACGTGCAAAACGTTTTTTCATTGTTTCTGCGTCCCAGTAGGCATGAATGCCAAGTACCATGTCTATATCAAAGTCAACGAATATGCGATATTCTGTATGAAGCGGCAGCCCTTTGTAAATAGTGGGATTATTCTCCTTATCCTGAATAAATTCGCGGACCACCCATTCATTTGTTGTAGAAACACCGTAAATAGGATGCGGAATTGTCGTGGGAGCAGCCATCTGCAACGCCTGCCAGTGGATAAATAACAGATATTCTCCCAATTCCCGTACTTCTTTTGCACCAAATACATGTGCATTACGAAAATCAAATTTGGAAGAATAGGTTCCGGTTTTGATAAAATAGTCCTTATCTTCGCTCAATTCAAATGCTTTTCTGCAGTATGCATCCACGATATCCAGTGTCGTTCTGTTGAATGACATATAATCCAGCCTCGTGAGCTGAAGTAATGTAAGCGGCACTTTAATGATTGTTGTTGCCGGGATTTTAAAAAATCCTCTGTCTAGGACTGGTCGGATCATTTGTGGCAGCCAATAACCCATGGAATTTCTGTTACATCCGATCATATCATAGAGTCCGGAATCCATATCCAAAATATCCAATCCCTGCCGGAACATTCCATAAAACGAAGCTGCTTTCTGTTCGTCTCCCGCTGCTTTTGCTTCCATATATTTCTGAAGCATAAGGTATACTATCTCACTACTTGACTCTTTCATATCCTTTGCCACAAACGTTCCTGTAAACTGAGGTCTTACATCTTTTGAAATTTTGAGCAATTCTTCCTTGAGTACTTTAACCTCGGTTTCAGGAAGGCTTTTTGTATCAAGCGTCCCGTTTACTCTCTTCCCGTCAAATTTCCACACAACGGTCTGCGAGAGAAGTTCATCGACGATGCGGTTAATGATATCCTGGCTGCATCCATTTGATAGAATACCTTCTTTTTCTTCGGCGGCCTGTTTTGCATTAATATCAAAAAGATTGTTGCTGTCGTTTTCGGAGGAATCAGCCTTTCGGTACATTTCCTCGAATTTATCAAGAAATTTTGGATCTGCTTTTAATATTTTTACAGCTTCGCCAAGTGATAAAGACTTTACATTTTTGCGTTTTGGTAGAAATATCTTCTCTAAAAAATTCACTTTTTCTTCCTCCTGTTTTCTGATTTCTATTAATATGTCAGAATTGGGATCTAGAAAAATCTCCCCGAAGGGAGATTTTCTTAATTGTGTGTTGATAAACATGACCTCGTTATTTGCAATAAAAACTTGCATTTTTCGCATTTCTTACACAAGTCAAAACCTCTGCTCTGTCCTTTGCAAGTACCGACAGCATTTTCTACCGTCGCTTTTTCCGTTGTCGCATTTATGAAACGACTTCTCTCGTAACATCTCGGTAATCCGCTTTTCCAGAAAGCTTCTCTTGCGACACCGGCCTCGTCCTGGCAGCCGTAGGTTTCGTCTACGCTCAAAACCACCGCAAAATTGAATTCTTTCTCATTGTAGTGATCTTTGATTGCCCAGTCCATTGGATCGTAGTTATCGAGCAGGTGATTTCCCTGATGATAGAGTCCGTAATTATAATGCTGGAATTCTTCCGGAAGCTCCGGAACCTTTACATTACATAATTTTGCAAGTTCCTCCGCCGTTCTCGCCTGGAACGTCAACACCACGGAAGGCTTTTTGCCGATAAAATAGCTCTTATAATCAGCTTTTGTCCAGTTATTTTCTCCTTTATGAAAAACCTTTGTACAACAGTACCAGAGCCCGTCGTTATAAAATGCATCGAAAGCTGTTTTGTTCATGGGAATTTCACCACGGAAACCTGAGAGGATCGTTTTTCTCAGATTTTTTTCGAACATCTCAACAACGGCATTTCTTACGAAAGCGTAGTTGCGTTCATAATCCTTTTCTTCCATATCTGCGATCGCTTTTGCAATATTGTATCTGGCGAGCCACCTCTGATCGTATTTGAGTTCTTCTTCCGTCCGCAGATCATTCAGATTTATGGACTCGTATCTCGGAGTGTTTTTTGTTCCCCAGTCATTTGTCTTGCTGTTTTCTGGGGACAACATAAATTCGTTATCTCTTCCGTCTACGAGATCCATTATTTTAGTATTTACCTTATCGATGTATCTTTCAATAAGATAATCGTATAAATGCTGCGAAGCATGACCGTCGTATTCCAGTTCATTTACGTCATCGAGAGTCGGTGCCACAAGAGGAATCAACGGGATATTGCCGGCAGCAACGATCTCTTTTCTTCCGTTGTCTTCCAGACCTGGACAGATAATATTTGCCTTGCAGTAGGATAATTCCGGACAGGATACTTTTCCGTCATAGAATTTTTCTTTGATCAGCTGGAACATGTAAACAGCCCAGAAGGCTTCGCACTGATCCATGGATTTCAAAGTGCCGATCTTTACTCTGACGGCATCATTTTCTATGATGTTGGATAACTCCGCATCCGTTTCACTTACACCGTATCTGCTGCCGCCCCACAGATCACTTATATCAATTCCTGAAAGCGACGAATAAGGGAACCAGTTGCCTTCGATACGCCTGCTCATATCTCTTCCGGGACATCTTGAAAAGTTTCTCTGGATCGGATATTTGTAGACTGGCCGGTCAGATAAAATATAAAGGTTTTCGCCGTTTCTGATCAGAAATGCAAAGTAACTTTCATCGATATTTTTCTCATTTCTGATATAACACAGGGATACACCGGTAATCGCGCCTTTTGCTGCATAACGGATCACGTCACTGATACTTCTATACATATAAACTTCGCTAGAAGCTTTAAAAGAGCCTTCGTCGAATCTGCCTTTTGCAATCTGATCAAGTTTTAATCCCTTATTGATGCAGTAGTTTGCAGACGTAACAATATCCATGATGTTTTCGGCGCTCAGTTTATCGGATTCCAGATTGTAGAAGTCAAGTGCAGATTTTGCATTTCTGATGATCTCCTCTTCTGCTCCCGTTTCCAGGATTGCCTGATACAATTTTCTGCAATCTTCAGCCAATTCCTGCATCTCTGTATTTAAAATAATATCCATTAAGGAAACGGTCTTTTCTTTGATAAATTTCTTGAAATAGATACCAAGATAAGCTTCTGCAAATAATCCAGTCTCATCAATCTGAAGCACCTCTTTAATCTTATCGTCCATAACTTTGATGTCGTAATCAGATAATTTTCCGGACAGATTGATTGAAAAAGAAGTTTTTTCTTCACTGGGATCCAATCCTGTGATCTTCACCCATAAATTCAGTTTTTCTTTTAATGTCATATTTTTTCTCCTTATAAAATACCTGCGAATCTCAATACCTTGTTGCAATCAAGCTCATAAATATGAGAGTCCCAGTCGTCTCCCGGTTGTGTTTTTTGCACCGCAATCGGACATTTACAGACGGCATCGAAATTCTTTTTCAGCCAGTCATAAACATATTGATTCTGACCATTCCAGATATACTCGATATGAGCCGGAATACCAAAAATGGTTTTCATGTCGCGTATGGCTGATGCAAGAACAACTGTACCAATTCCACGGTTTTTATAGCCATCTTCTGTAAACCATGCAGGAATTACCCAAGTATTTGCATCATTGCTCTTCTTGTGCATCTCGCAGTGGCAGATAATATCATCTCCTGCCTTTGCAATGTATTCGATCAATCCATTCTCTTCGTCTAAAAATCCGCAGCAGATAGTGATCCGGCGAAGATTATTTCTTTCCTCAAATTTCTTCAAGGATTTTTCATTTTCTTCAAACACTGTTTTATTGTGTTCGCTGTGATCAAAATAATATGTGGATTTTGTTATTGTGTATCTCGCCCTTCGCACTTCCCATGAATCTAATACATCTGTTGTTGTATTATAATGTTTTATTTCACAGGCTTGAATTTCATTGCGATCAAGAGATTTTTTTCCACATACTTCACATTCATATTGTGAAATCATTCTTCGTATCATCTTCTTCTCCCTCTTTCTTTAGTTTGACAGTATTAATATGACAGATAAGAAGGTACGAAAAATCCTCCCCTAAGGGAGGATCCTGTTAATTTTTTAATTCCTCGTAATGTTCCGTTAATTCCTCACTCAGCGCTTTTCCACTCTCACCGAATAACATTTTTAACTGGAAGGGAAGTCCGATCTCTTTGTCGGAAGCATTTGTTATAGCTTTTTTAATTTCATCCATGCGTTTGCTGTATTCGCAGCCGGTCTTTTCTTCGGCAATCTTCACCAGTTTTTCCAGGAGTTCGTCAGTGGGCGTGTTTTTCGGTGGATTCATAATCGGTGTCTCCTCTTCCTTTGCTGCAACTGGTTCCGGATCTTCATTTTTCAACTCTTTTACACCTTTCGGTTCAGTTGTTTTTCTCGGAGTTCTCGGTTTCGATGCTTTTTTATCGGAATTTTTTGCGGCAGCAGCCATGGATAAAAGCTCAATCTCCTGCTCTTTCGCGAAATCCGCCATATCCCTGGGCACGGACGAAATGGTACATACACGGGACTCTTTCCGCTCCTTTAACATCCCGAGAACAAACAGCAATGTATCTCTTTTCTCGGGAAGCGCCGTAGAAAGCTCCAGCTTATCATCCGGAATAGGCAGCTGGCGAAGCTTATTATATTCGCTGATCCGCAGTTCGGTTCCAAGGACTGTGAACTTATCGAACATAGACGGGATCTTTTTGTTTTCTTTGATCAGATCTGATAATTTCTGGATTTCATCGCTCCAGATAAGCAATGTTGACATGTATTATACCTCCTTCTTTACAATATTATTATGACAGATTTTTTATGGAACGGAAATTTCTGCACAAAAAAGAGCGAATAATACATTCGCTCTTCTCATATCAGGCAATAGACAAAATTTCAAATTTCTCGTTAAATGTTGCGACCATAGAGGTTCTTTCGGTTTTGTCATTCCATGCGCCCAGGTCATTGCCATATTCATCTTCGGTCACGGTTTTTAAGACACGATCGAAATGAACGGTGAATTCTCCGGTAACTTCATCCGGGAGGATGTTAGATATAGCTATATCCTCGTAATAATGTACACCACGATAGTTTTCATAATCATTATCTATTCCGAATTTTATTCTCAGTTTGTTTTTTATTTTCTCTTCCATAAAAAATTCCTCCGATTTTCATTTTTATTATTATGAAAGAAAATAAACGCAAATTTCCATTGACAAGCAGAACATATGTTTGTATAGTATTTACGGAGGGATTTATAATGATGATTTCAGATTCTGTTTTCGATGCCAAACATATACGCTGCGTTCCGGTCATTGCCGTATTTTCGACTTCTGGTGCTATTAAGCCATTATATGTGACAATTAATTGGATAAAATTCAAAATAGAAAACTACACTGTCCAAAACAATGCATTCGGAGATAACTGGATCTATTTCCTGTGCAATGTTATGGACGGCAATAAAAAGAAACAAATCAAACTGCAATACAATCTGTCAGAGCACGCCTGGTTCGTGGACGCCAAATATCTCAGCTCATAAGACTATGCCGCACATATTCCGACATAACCACAACCATGTATAACTTTATATCTGTCATCTTTCTCAAAACAGAAATCCAGACTTTCTTCGGGACACTCTTCCGGATCAATCCATCCGGTCCGGTTTGCTCGCATGATCGTCCCATCTTCGCACCGCCAGATAATATCTCCTTTTTCGAAAGTTGTGTCCGTACTACTTTTCGTCACCTTATACACAACATTTTTCTCCATTACTGCTTTTCTCCTGTATTCCACGGAGCGACAATACCCAGAAGTTTCAAATAAGCATATACTTCTTTATATCCGCCTATCCCGAACATACAAATCTTATTCAGATTTCCGTAGTCGATAATATCGCCCACGGTTTTGATTCCGGCACGACGAAGAACGCTATAAGTTCGGTGGGAAAATTCGAAATCCTCCAGGGTCAAATTCCGCTTTTCTTCCATAGATAAAGATGCGTAGGTTTTCTTTTTCTCGATCCAGTGATTCAAACCGTAGCACAAAAGCTCCGGACGATAGGCACGGCGCATATATGCAATAAAAATACGGATGCGGTTCGTAACAGTTTCCGGTATGATGCCATCCTCTTCCGCAATCTTTTCAATAGACTCTCCGTACATATAGTGCCTGATAACAGTGTTTGTAATCGTTTCCGGGACATCAGCGGCGGCATAGCGTAGCGCTTCATCAAAATCCTTACATGGCGTAATATCCTCTTTAAATATTTGACGGCACAATTCTTCCTGCCAGGTTTTATTGTATTTCTCTGCCATTTTTTTCCTCCCCGATCACGTTTCCTCTGATAACATTTTCCTCGGACATCACATTGATCTTTTGTCCACAGTACTTACAGAAACGGTCCTCTTTTCCAATCTTATTTTCGCATGTCGGACACTTTCTGACAACGATTTTCTTTCCAGCCTGCTTATATTTGCGAATAATCGGACTTTTAGCCACGTCTCTTCCGTTTTTGTATTTCAGGATTTTTTCGTCAGTATTGATCCGGATCTGGCCGCTTTCCCAGTCGAAGCCTTCTCCGATCCAAGTAGCATATACAAAGGAGTGGCCACCAATGCTCCTGTCCGCGGTGGTGATCATGATCGGCGCGTCTTTCCTCATCTTTTTGATCCGCAGCATTTTCGATGCCGCATCGTAAAGTTCCTGCAATGTTAAAATATGCGGCTCTACGGGCGAACTATTTTTATCCATAACGAATCTCCTTCTAATACTATTATGAATGATTTTACGGGAAACGAAAATACCTGCACAGAAAAAGCCGACAATATGCCGGCTTTTTCTTAAATCTCGCTGTCATCGATATTTCGCAGTTCTTCCGCTATCTTCAGCAGGCAATCGCTGTCGATGTATGAAATAACCGCCACGGTATTGCGATATCCGCTTAACTTACCATACTTCCAATAGGCTCCCCATTCGTCGTTGTAATCTTCTTTTCCGGGGCTTGTCACTTTATATTCAATTTTTCTTTTTTGCAGGAACGGCTCCAGTTTATTCAGCGCTACTCCGGGAAGAAGCAGGTGCTGCTTTTCGTTTCGATATGTAATTTCGGGATTGTACATTACATTACCTTTCTCCCACCGAAGCAAGGATCATTGGCGCTTACATGAAGCAGGTCTTCTGCGATCTTATGCAGGCATTCAGTATCGACTTTTGCTACTACGGCGGCGACACCATTGATTCTAGGTCTGCCGCGGTATACGCATCCACCGGGCCAGCCGTCTTCGAATTCACTTTGGGGAACCGTTCTATATTCAATTTTATTTTCTTCCATAAAAGGAATCAGTTTATTTAAAATTACTCCCGGAACAACGGTAACTTCTTCTTTTTCAGAATATACAATTTGTGGATTATACATTTCTGCCTCCTTATTCATTTGATGAATCAATTATAATACAAATATTAACGACAGTCAAAATTCTGCACAGAAACTAATGAGTTATATCCTGCTTCTTACTTTGTGTTATATTTCTGTTATGTGTTACATTATCTGCATAAGTCAGCATTTCGGTCAATTTGGGGCATTCAAGATAACATTCCAAAGAACTTGCTGTTCGTATATGATCAATTTCAGCCTTTTTGATTTTTGTTCCCAGTTCGCTTATGTAAGCAATGTATTTGTTATCGCCATTATCTTCTGAAATTTTAATTTCAGAATTTCCTTTATTATTTTGCAGCCAGATCTTCTTATCTGGATATTCATGTTTTAAACAATGATAAGCTTTTTCGATATTTGATGTGAACGGCATTTTGTTCTGAATAAAATCCGAAATATTGACTCTTAATCCAGTTTCTTCGGCACGTTCGTGAAAAATATCTACGTATGCCGTTTTAACGAAAAATCCAAATGGCGATTCGTCAGAAAAATCTCTTTGAAGAACAACCGTCGTCATTGTTGTAGCCAGTTCTCTTCCATCAATCGTTATTCCGTGTCCTACCGGATCGTCTCCCATATCTAATGTAAACGCCAGTGTATGATAATTTTGGGGTTCTTTGAAATCTATCTTTTCTGATGTGATCCAGTTTGAGATTTCTTTCGCTTTGTAATATATCGCATCCTGTAGTGTACTAACTAATGTTTCCGCATCGTAAAAACTGGAAACAGCCTGTTTCTCTTCTTTGACCATTCTAGTAATCATATCATCTATCGATATATCTGTATGTAATGTGGAAGAATGTCCTTTATTAACATTTAAAATACAGGATACATCATCCATAACTGCTTCTTCAAGCTTTTCCTGATATAATTCCGGGTCCATTCGCCTAATTGTGTCTCTATCCATAACAATTACCTCCCATATTCATTAATATGAAAGATAAATACATGAGAAATACACAAAACAGCAACCTTTGAGACTGCTGTTCCGCTACGTTTCATATTCATCGCATTCCGCGTATGCGTCATCGATCAATGCCGTAACCTGGCACTTTTCACAAATACCATAGCAGGAAGCCTCCCGTCTTCAGACTGTGAGGAGGAATGCGTCTTTCTGTGCAGAAATCTGCACGGAACACATAATCTGTCATAATACTTATATAAGGAGTATTTATGACAGAATCATATGTTTTGACGCTAAAACTGAATACTTCTCCTGAACAGGATGTATGGCTGAGCCACACTTTCTGGTGTGGACAGCAGATCTATAACGTTCTCGTGCGGCACTGCAAGAAGCAGCTCCGGAAGTTAATACAGGATCCGGAGTATCGAGATCTTCTGGTTGCGAGGAAGGAGTCCGGTTTATCGAAAGCTGACAAGAACCGCATCAATCAGGAACTCACAGATATCCGCATAGGTTATGGACTTAGTGAATATCAACTGCACGCATATGTTTCCGTACAGCAGCACAGATACAAGAAATCCATTGACTCTGATGTAGCCCAGAAGATCGCTTCTTCCGTATGGCGTTCTGTAGAGAAGTATCTGTTTGATAACGGGAAATGCATTCATTTCAGGAAATACGATGAATTTGAAAGCATGGAGGGTAAGAAAAATACTTCCGGCATGCGGTTTAAAGACGGCCGGCTTCATTGGCGTGGGCAGGTGATCCAGCCGCAGATCCGGACGGATTATGACCGGAAAGCTCTGAAATCCCGTGTAAAGTACTGCCGTATCCAGAGGAAGCCCGTGGGTACGAAATACCACTACTACTTGCAGCTGGTTCTGGAAGGAAAGCCCCCGGTAAAGCATCCGGTCTGTCATGGAACCGCCGGACTGGATATCGGGATCTCTACCGCGGCTATCGTGACCAAGGATTCCTGTAAACTGACGGTACTCAGTTCCGATGCAAAAGATCATTCTGCGCAAATCAGGCTGACTCAGAGAGCCATGGACCGGAGCAGACGCATCACGAATCCGGATAATTATCTGCCGGACGGCACTGTCCGCAAGGGTGCAAGGAAGTGGATTCGTTCGAAGCACTACAGGAAGCTTCAGTTCCGCAAGAAGTCCATGGAACGCCGGCATGCCGATGCGATAAATACCGGCCACCACCGGCTTGCGAATGAAATTGCCTCGAAGGCAGATACCGCGTACGTGGAAAAGATGTTTTTCCATGGTCTTGCACGGAGATCGAAGTCTGCCACGAAGAAAGCCGATGGCCGGTTCCGGAGCAGGAAGCGGTTCGGAAAATCCATAGGCAACCACGCACCGGCAGCGTTCCTAAAGATTCTGGAAAGCCGGCTCGCTTCCGGCGGCGGGGAGTTAATTAAGATCGATACCGTAAACTTCCGCGCCAGTCAGTACAACCATGTAACGGATGACTACGTCCGAAAGAAGCTTTCCTGCCGGGGAAGTTTTGTTGGCAGCCGTTATGTACAGAGAGACCTGTATTCGGCGTTCCTGCTAAAGAACAGTAACGACACCGGCACGGCTGCCGACAGACAGAAGTGCATCGACACCTTCCCCATGTTCCTGATAACACATAACGCCTGCATGGACGCGCTCCTTGCAGAGAACAAGAAATATCCTTCGAGCTTCGGTCTCCGGAGCTACAAATACCATAAACGTAACTGTTAATCATGTAAACGGGTTCGACAGGATCCGGCTGCGTGAAGCACTCGTCGGAGTGCTTGCGGCGAAATTCCGGTTAAGGTACGGCAGCTATAACAAACACTGTTCTGCATAAAAAAAGATCCGCTTCCTGACCGTAAAGATCAGAAACCGGATCCGTTGTAAGAATTGTCAAGTGATGCTGTTATGTACCCGGAACCTGCCAGTCTTTAGACTGTGCAGAGCTGTCAGAGAATCCGCATAATTTGTCGCGGGCATCCAGCAGCTCGCTTAATTCTTCTCTACTCATTCCGATTTTCTCATTATACCCAGGCAATTCCCTGGAAAATTTCCGGCAGTTCGGTAACATCCGGATGATCCTCAAATTTCGAATTTTCTTCGAAAGGAATGATCTTGATATTCACGCATTCCGGATCAAACTCGGGTCCGCCGTGATCGATATAAGCGTCCATAACCTTCTTTACGGCCTCTTCCTGGTCCGCCGCCAATACGATGCCGCGGACGTCAGAATCAATTACATAAACAAACATTTTCATTTATTTTTCCTCCTTGAATTCTTTGATCTTTTCATTTTCGGAATCATCATATTTGATAGATCCATCCTGCTCTACTCTATAGGATTCTCCCCCGAGTTTTTCAATAATTTTTCTCAGAAGATTATTGATCACCCAGATCTGACTTACGAATCCGGCAACAATGCCGTTCGTTTTTGCTGTGGCGATCTGCGCCGTCTTGAGTATATCAATAACATTTTTCTTATCAGTCAAATCAATTCCACGTCTTTTCAGCTCTCTCAGCAGCTCTTCGTCAGAAAAATCCCGGATGCTGCACTCGCTGCCGCACAAATCAACTGCCTGACCGTCTTCGATCAGGAGTACTCCAACTCCGTTCTCATTTGTGTAGTGAACATTCATCTCTACGTCAATGCCTTCAGAAATAAGCTTATTTGCCATGTTTACGAGTTCTGTGGTATTATCGCCGCCCTCTTCGTATTCAAAATAAATGGCAGCCTTTCCATCAGTGTTTGAATTGAGAACTTCTTCCTCACACGTTTCTATCAGAGAGGTCATTGTATTGAATGCTTCCACTAACTGTTTTGCATATTTTTTATCTACAGAAATTTCACCATCATAATAAGTTAACATACTTTTTCTCCTTTTCTATGCAGTTTACTTTCAATTCCGTCTTCGGACAACCGTAAATGAAAAAACTAATCCCCTAGCTATGCTGAGGTGAATTCTTTTCTTTGGTTTTCTCATTACGTTTTCCTCCTGTTATCTTTGTTTTCCTTTAATATGAAAGAAAACGAATATCCAAAGACATAAAAATATCCCCGGCCAGCACGGCCGGGGAACGCATCAAAGATAATTGGGGGGAGAAACGATTGTTTTGTCAACCGATATGTATATTATAGCAGAGATGAAAATAATCGCAAATTTCTGCACAGAAATTTCTCCAAGGAAAAACTCCGGGGAAACCGGAGTTAATTTCTTTTTTTGCCTTCGATGATGATACAATCGCCATCGGTGGTGATATATTTAATTTTCAGATCCAAAATCGTATCCAGTGGTTTGTTCCACCCATTTTTTTCTTGAATCAAATTCAAATCCATTTTTATTTTTTACATATGCCATATCTTTATCATCCTTTCTAAAGAAAGACTAAGTTTCATACTAATCTGATAATGAAAGAATTTCAGGTGTAATTATTAGCGCCTGATTTCCATTTACCATTCCAATATGCATTTCTGAAACTTCTGACGCTGTATGCTATTTATCATAATCGACAAATCAATACCTTGTAAATATTTTGCATGATCATCTACTTCAGTTTGTAATCCAATCTAATTCGTATTCCAAATTTTTTCACACCTTGAATCATCAATTTCTCTTTTTTGAATTAAGTATTCTGCTAAATTATGATTAGATTTCAAATCACTGAGACTATTGATTAAAGAAGCACACCTGCGTATGTACATTTCATTCTCATAAGCTTTAAAAATCTTTCTTGCCAATTCGTCATTTCTTTCAAATGAATACCAATCTTCTGCAACAACAGATGGATTACCAATATCTTTTACATCAACCTGACAAATTTTACAACCTTTTATATAGATATACTGCCTGGAAGTTTCACAAGAAGAGTCCTCTTCATATACTTTAAATACTTCTAATTGCGAAACATTAATCTTGGTATCTTTGGCAAAGCAATAATCTAATGAATTTTTAAGATAATAATGATAAATTGTTTTACCAACCAAGGAATTTAATTCTTCTTTTCTTAACTTTACCATATAGCAACCTCCATTTTAATTATGCTTTGTATTATACTTTCTCCCACACTTTTGCAATTCTTTTTGGGCTGTTTCCTTTTTCTTCCGCTTTTTCAGGTATTCCTTTGCTGCCCTGTACTCCTCCATATAAATAACATGGTCATGGGCGCGCTTGCATTTTTCTTCAAGCATGGCGATGTACGTGGACATATTCATATCGGAAAACATTTCTTTCTCATTGTAGCCGTTCTCGCAGGTAAACATATATATTGACACCGTGCAGTTTGCTTTTGACAGCCAATACGCCGTCTTTGAATTAAACGCATTCTTGATTGGGGTAGCGACATACTCTCCAATAACGATCTGCTTATATTCTTTTTGTTTATTCATATTCTTTTCCTCTCAGATTTTTTCCAGACATCCATCTTCGACCCGAACGTACTTGCCATCCGTTTTCATAAATGAGCGGACCATCTTCTTTTCGCCATCTCGTTTCCAAAAGAGCTATGCTTTTTGCTAATTCTTCTCCACTCAGCCGCTTCTGGATTTCAGCATTTGTGAGCCCTTCGCATGAAAATAAATAAACACAGATGGAATAATTTTCTTTGTATAACCAGTACGCCGTCTTTGAAGAATCAAACGGATCTTCTACGGGAACGGCGGCATAATCGCCTACAATAACTTTGCTGTATGTTATGTTCACTATTTTCCCTCCAAATCGTAATATTCTCCGAAATCAGTCTCGAAAAAAGACGATGTATAAAGTGTCACGATGTGGTTTTCTTTATCTAAGCCATCATAAATATCGAAAATAATATCCTTAATTACCTGCCCTTCGACATAGCGTTCCTCATCTCCCTGCAAAAAGAAATCGGTAACTTTGGCATTTATCAGATCTTCAAGGACAGCATCGTCCGGTGCATCGATATCTGTGCAGTCACTGAGATTTAATACGAGAATATTTCCTTCATAAGAAACATCATATTTATTAAAATCAAAACGGTATTTCTTTCCATTCTTTTCCAGACAGATATTTCCTACATATACGGATTCTTTAGCAGGTTCCTTTTTAAGTTTGATGTATGCAGTTGCTTTTAGATTGATGTCTTTCAGTAACATAATTAATTTTTCCTCACTCCCGTAATTACTATATTCATCGTCGCAAGAACATTCGACAATTTTGATATTATGCTTTTTGGCATAATCCTTGTTGATCAGAATAACCAGCGATCCATCTTTGTTCTCATCTACGGATACAATGCTATTCTCCTCGCCATGAATACCGATGGACATTCCAGTCAGAGGTCTCTCATGTCTTCCTGCAGACAAGGTTCCATTTTTATTGGTTTTAACCATAAAACCCATGATTATTAATTCCTCCTCTTTTCTTTGATTTCTCTTAATATGAAAGAAAACCGCGGATAAAATCCACGGTTTCTCATAAACTAATTAATAACTTTATGGATAACAGCTACCTGGCATTCCGTTCCCGATACATATACCGGTGGAATCCAGTGCAGGATCAGTTTTCTTTCACCGTTCATCGGTCCGGTCCAGTAATGATGCCAGTGTGCCCTTCTTGTGTGTGCAGATAAAGAACGTTTTACACGAATGTTCAGTTCGGATGTTTGCCCTTTACAATTATCTGAAGATTTCTTTTGTTTCTTCTGCGAACGAATTTCTGATCCGTACCGATAACCACATTCCCATTGACGAATTTCGGAAAACTTATTTTTGATACGGCCACTTGGATGATATGTATTTTTCGTAACTGAAGATTCCTGTATCTCTGCATTGTCTGCGCACAGATATAATAAAGCATTCAACATATAGAAACAGAATTCCGTCCAATCCACGTTTCGGTCTGATTCGTCGCATGAAAAATCATTTTTGTCGAAAATGAAAATTCCATCTTCATTATCGTTTGGAACCAGTGCGGCTTTGCCAAACATAACCCTGCCATCTTCCTTTACGCGTTCCGTGTACAAAAGATATCCATTTTCTTTCCTGATTATATTTATAAATGCTCCGTGGAAATTTTTCCGGAAAATGCCATCCTCAGAAAATTCCAGATAAAATGTCTGATACGGCAGCCGGTCCAGTATTCTTACAGGTAATTTGATTTCTTCCGAATCTGCCAAAGCAAGCTCAAGTTCCGAATCAAACTTATATACCTGTTTATTTGCGGCCCATTTATTCGGCATTAGATACGAAGAAAATAATTCTGCGGCTAACGCTCTGTCTTCTTCTGGATCTTCTGGTATCTCGCCATTTCCAGTCATCATTTTGTACATTTGAGAACGGCCTGATAATAAAATATCATTGATGTATTTGAATTTTCCGTTATAAGACGGATTCATGAAATCAGTGTCGTACCAGATAAACAAAAGGACATCGTCGATATTTAAAAGTGTCTGTTTGATCGCCCTGGTCCATTTATTATTATAAGGATGACTGTTTAAATCCATTATTTTTGCAAAATATAATGGTGTATACATTTGTTCTCCTTATCTATATTTCTCTGCTGTTTTTGAAAGCCTGCAATAGCGCTTCGGCAATTTCTTTTTCATACAACCCACAGCAACCAGTGCAATCAATGTCGGCAAGTACACGTTTAAAGAAATCCTTGAACTTGTTATTCAGATAATCCGCTGCGATAATTTCTGATAATTCCAGAACAACCCTTGGGTTTTTCTTTTCTTCAGTGTAACCAGGAATTTTTAAACCCTGATCGATCCAGTATAACTTTTCGACATTGATTCGGATCCGCCGTTTTTCTCCGTCTCCGAAGATAATTACGTCTACCAATGGACTATTCGGTGATGGCGTTTCTGCAATAACGCCAAATGTCTCTATATAAAAACGATCCGGTTCTTCTCCATAACCCTGTACAAAACACTTGATTCCTTTTTTCGCTTCTGTGATATGCATATTTTTTCTCCTATTCTTCCAAATATTTACGGATTGCTGCTTCCACTCTCTTCTGAAAACGTTTATAATCCGTGGCTGTTACGATAGACTTAAGATCTGTCAGCCAGAGATTGTGATACCAATCGTCATCGGATTCATACAGGTTAATGGAAATTCCTCTTCTTCCATAATCTTTTATAGTCTCCCACTGAACATCAGCAATATATCGGCCAGAGGATGTATCGATCAAAATATATCCATAGATATCCAGTGTGCGATCAGTGTTCAGCCGCATCAGATCCTTTGGTGTGAATCTATGCCAGTCGAATTTAATGTCTCTTTGCATTTTTCTTTCCTCCATTTCTCTATATTGATGGTATTAATATGAAAGAAAATAGGATCCCGAGTTCGGAATCCTATACCAGATTTTTCTATTGCTTTTCCGCAGCTTTTCTTTTGCTTATGCATGCGGCGAAACAGATATAAAAACAACAATGGCTGCAAGAAGCATGAATAAAAGGAACGGAAGAATATTAACGAAACGATATATGACTCTGGTATAGTTTTGCTCGCGAGAATATCCGGTAAAAGCATCAACCGACGCTATCGATATTCCTGCGCTTATGAAAATTATAAGAAAATACACTGCCAACATAACTTTCCTCTTTTCTAATCCGATTTTCTCATATAATCCTGATCCGGGCTCTGATATATTATGATCTGATTTTCGTTTGCGCAGACCATTCCCAGTTCGATAATTGCACGGCGCTTGATTTCTTCGAGATCCGCGCTGCTCTCCAGCCGCTTTATTTCCTCGTCATTGCTTTTTTTATAGTAATCAGTTCCTTTTCCAACCGGGATATTTTGCTGATTTTAGCAGTTAATTCCGCCTGCGACTGGATGTAATTTATAAGTACCATGGCGCATAAAAATAAAGCAGCTACAAGAAACAAAACATACCCGATGTTCATATGTTTTGCTTTTTCCCGGTTATGTCTCGTTTCATTTGATAAAATCCGTGGTTTTGAATTCATTTCGCGAATCAATTCATCAGTGGTTGCTGTGTAAACATATCTCTGCTGTCTTCGTCTGTGTTCAGTCATTTTTCCTCGATTTTGTATAAATAATACGTGTTAATTATTATGATTATTATGATAGAAAAGCAAAAAGAAACTCGCAAATACGCGAGTTTCTCAACTTTAACATTCATGCCATTTTTCTGCTAATTCTATAACTCTTTGAAAATCGTGATCAAAAGCTCTGTTATAAAAAGCCTTGATCTCATCTGGAGCATCTTCCATGCAGCTTAAGCCGATTGTTTTTATGCGGTAATGTTCCATGAGAGTTTCTGCATTATAAATGCAGATAACGCCCTGACATCCGCCTATGATCTTTGCGGATACAATCCAGTCTCCGACTCTCTGATTTCTGACGGAATCTTCCTGATGGAAATAATTAGCAGGGTTCCGCAGAGCCCTTTCGTATCCTTCCAGCCATGCATCGTATGCCATATTTTCCCTTTCTTGTTATATTAGCGTTAGATTCGATCCGGTTGTTTTCTCAAACAGATTGTAAATATCTCTCTTCTCGAATTTGAATCCGCCGGCTCCCTTATGTCCGCCGCCTCCGAACGGTTTGACAATTTCTGCCACATTGATATCTTCCTTATCACTGCGGATAGAGACTCCGTTTCCGTAGTTAACGATAAACAGATCTCGTTCCGGATATGTGTCGCGCATATAATCCAGAATATCAAATACATATTTGGAATCGTCGATATAAGCAATGTCATATATTTTGATACGTCCATTTTCCAGTATAGTATCCATTGTTCCGAATTTAATCTGGTCTTTGATACTTTCGATATGTGCAGTCCTCTTCTGTTTTTCATAGGAAAGAATCGCAGCATCAACGCTAATATTACTTACTGATGTGTCAAACTGTTTCATACGTGTTTCAACGTAGCCATTATTTCCATAAGCTGCAAATAAAAGATTTTCGTCTTTAAAATTTTGTTTGCCATTAAAACACGTCTTCCAGTCCCTGGTGTCATAAGCAGAAATCCGAAAGCAAAGCTTTTCAATCGCTCTTGCATCTGCGCAAGGCAAAAAATCAATTCCACAATAATACATGTAGTCCAGCATGAGGGAAGTCCCGGAACAATGTCCGTTTTCGGGTTTTGTATAATGATTAACAAGGAAGGAATCCCTTATCATATCGCTGAAGCTTATTCCCCAGGAATACTTATTCACATACTGGCTAGTCAGATGATGGTCCAGTAAAACGAACCGGCTGTTAATATCAGACAGGCTATCGATATATTCAGCATCCGCCTCATTGCAGGAAATATCGCAGGCAATAACTTTACCGAAGCTTTCAGCGATAGCCGCATCGGTTAAAGCTTCCTTGACGCGTCCACTCATCACCCCGTTACTAAGATGTACAACCTTAATATTTTTATCCGGAAACATGCATCTCAAAACGATTTCTGCTCCGGCTCCATCTGCGTCATCATGTGTCAGTAACAAAATGCGGTCGTCTTTATTGACTTTTGCAAGTTTTCCAAATAATTCGTTTCTAAACATAATTTTCTCCTTCTTTCTTTGTTTTCATTAATATGAAAGATTTATGTCCGTAAAAGAAAACTTCCAGCCGAAGCCGGAAGTTTTATATTTTATTGTTTCCGGCTTATAAACCGAAAATTTTATCAACTTTTACCAGTCCTGCGTTTGCCACAGCCCATGCCATTACAACATAGATCATTGCGACATTTTTGCCGCAATACGTGTTAAGAAATGCCATAATTAACACGCTGATAACAAAACTTGCAACCATAATGAAAGTTAAAGAAATATTTTTCTGCATATTTGATTCCTCCTGTTTTAAGGAGCTCCCTGTTGCTCCAATTATCTTTGATAACATTAATATGCGGAAAAATGCGTTCGCAATTCCATTCGTTATGCACAGTCAGGAGATAACTTCCAATATAAGTTTTCTTTCATATTAATGGTATCTATATAACGGGAGGAATTAAAAAATGAATATACCTATTAACAGACTTAAACATTGTTACATGGTTGGCAAAACAATGGAATATTGCGCAAAAGAACTTGGTTATGATACTGATTTCCAGCAGCAGATGTTCCTTTTGTGATATAACCACGACGCAATGTATGATTTTGAAACCGAAGATCGAAAGCATGATGTAATTGCATCCGGAATGCTGCAGGGAACCTCTTTCGAGAACCCTCTGACTTACCATTCCGCTATCCAGACAAAATATCAATCTGTTTCTTTGGATTTATTATATTTTGCTGATCAGATCGTAAATGGTTTTGGAAACGTTGTTTCTTTTAATGATCGAATACAGGATATCCTGAACAGACATGGAAAAGATGACGGAGTTTATCAGGAAACCATCGACATTGTAGAATATTTGTGTAAGAAACCTGAATTTGTAGAGCTTGAATCCAAATGCATCAAATATTTTGCAGAATAAAAAATAACTGCCGTGCTTTTCAGCACGGCAGTTTTCAGTTATTTTCTTATTTATAAGATGCATGATTTTCACGAATCAGTATATTGACCTTATCCATTATCTCTTGTCTATCTATCTCAAATTGTGCCTTCCCCTCTTTTTCCTTCTTAAGCTGATATAATAAAATATCTTTCAAGGTTTGCAGCGCATGAGAACTACCGGCTACATTAATCATAGTATACAGACCATCGCGATATCCTGCATCAATCCCTGTTGTATTATCTCTTGCGTAGCAATTATGAATTGCATCCACAACTGCCTGGTAATTATGACCAGCGCCGGGATAACTTTCGATACGGCAGTCACCAACGCCTGAAAGTAATGCCATATACGCCATTTTATTGCCTGCAACATATTTTTTATGGATAATGTTCACCATTGCTTCCGCCTGATCTACTAATCTATCATATGTAGTTTCCATTTATTTTTCCTTGCCTATCCGAAATATTTCAGCACCTTGCAACCCTCTTTTGAAAAACTGATATAAGCGTATCTGCAGAATCCAATAGAAGGAACATTTGCGACATTTTCCATCATATTCTCGTGCAAATGGCCATGAAAATGGTACGCAGGCTGTCTGTTCAGTAGATACCATGTGATCCCCTCAAGTCCTGCGTGCGATCCTTCGTCTCCCGCTTTCTTAGCTTTATCGTGACTGAGCAGAATATCACATTCAGGAAGTGTTTTTGCGATTTTTACGCTCTCCTCATCCGTCATCATCGGTGCATCTGTATTTTTGTATTTGATACTTCCATGGATGCCTGTAAAACTCACACCATTGACTACCACCATTTTCCCGTTTATGTCCGGAAGACCGGTCTCTTCGAGCTGTCCGTAATAATCGTGATTTCCAAGAAGTGCGTATCTTGGAATATCTGCGTAATACTGTTTGAGAAGCAGCTGTTCTCTTTCACTCATGTCTCCGAGTGCAAATACAATATCCACATCTCTGATGTCGGAAATGAAATTATCCAGTGCCTGTTTCGTCATATGCCCATGGGTATCTGTTATGAATAGCGCACGAAATTCCCCGGTACATCCCGGAATCTCCCGTTTACGAACCTCAAAACGCTTTTCTTCCTCGGAAAACATGACTTTTTTCGCTGTATCATTATGCATGATTTTTCTTCTTAACAATCTGTCCAAAAACATAATTTCTCTCCTATATTATAAATACGCCGACTACTTCATTCAACCGGTCTACGATAGCTTTTACGTCCTTGATCTGCTCATCGATTGCTGCGATCTGTCCTGTCATCTCATTAATCGTAGCTGAGGTCTCCTCCGTGGATGCAGCATTCTCTTCGGATATCGCAGATAAGGATTCTGCACTTTCGATGATAGCATCTTTGCTGGAATTGATCTCTTTCACTTTTGCCGCAATTTCAGTAATCTTATCCGATACGCTGCCGATACTTTCCATAACACGTTCGAAGTCGCTATGCATATCTTTTAAGACCTGTTCTTCTTTTGCGACTGCTTCACGGATCATTCCGGCAGAAGTTGTGCTTCTTTCGGAAATCGCCAGGATATTTGCGATGATATTTTTGATCTCTGTTGCGGATCCATTGGATTGTTCTGCGAGATTTTTAATTTCCCCTGCGACAACAGCAAATCCTTTTCCTGCTTCTCCCGCTCTTGCTGCCTCAATAGATGCATTCAGGGAAAGCAGATTTGTCTGCTCGGCAATGGATGCGATAATCGTGGCTGCTTCGCTGATCTTTTGTACAGCACTATTTGTTTCCATGACGCTGTCTGCTACTTCGTCGGAAGCTTTGTTTGTAGCTCCGTTTGCAGATAACAATTCGTCCAGCGTTTTCATGGTTGCATTTGAGATTTCACGGATCTGTCCGGAAGCATCCATGGCATTTTCGGACAGAACATTCGCGCTCACGATAGCTTCGCCGACTGCCGCCATCTGCTCATTGATATTCTGGGCATGATTTGCCAGGTCCATGGCTCCGCTCGAGATCTCTTCGACTGCGGTATTGACACTGACGGCAGCATCATTGCAGACAGCAACCTCATGATTGACGAGTCCGGTGTCCTGAAGCAGATTTCCCGATGATTCATTTACCCGTTCTATAGTCCGGACCATATTTTGCTTAAGATCTGTTGCTGCACCGATCAGCTGATTGGTTTCCTTCAGAATAGAATGAATCCGGACATCTGCGGTAAAATTTCCTTTTGAAAATTCTGTGATCACGTATACTATTTTTGCGAGCGGTTTGCAGATCGCTTTTGCTGAGATCATTGCTATAACAATCCAGAACAACAGAGATGCAGCATAAACGATAATCGACTGTTTTGTGATATTATTTATGCCGCTTAATACATCGGATTCATCTGCCGTTATGACCGCTATGTATTTCTCATTGATTCCTACATAATAGGCGGCATATTTAAGTGTATCATTAAATTTATATTCGATGATATCCGGTTCCGGATGTTTGCCTGAATTGATCTGACTGATCAGGGTTTTGACCGCTTCGTTTTCTACGGATTTTCCTACTTTTTCTTTTGTCGGGTGGTATAACATTTCAGCTGTATGACCATCAACAATATAAAGATAGGATGAATCGACATCAGTAACGGTATAATTATTTGCTTTTGCAGATAAAAAATTATAAGAAAGAGCGTCGTCTTCTCCTTCGAATAAAGCAGAATCCAGCACACTGCCGCATTGCTTCACAATAGAAAGCATATAATTTTTAGTCAGGCTTTTTACTTCTTTTGAAGTTGCCTTCGTGGATGCTGTCGTCACACCTAAAAGTACTGCGACAAGCGGCAGGGCTACTGCGAGCAAAAGCACCCGATACATACTGAAAATGTTCTTTTTGCGGTCCATAACTTACCTCCATTTAGCTGTTATTTTTTGTATTTGTTCCAGAGTATCCAAAAGTTTTTGAGTTCCGATTCTATTGTTTTTGACGGATCTTTAGGTATATTTTTAATTCCAAGCATACTTTACCCTCTTCCACATAAAAGAGCCATATCTCCTTTTACTTCCTGTGTCTGTGCAATAGTCTTTGTTACTTTTTGGCTATGTTCCTCCACCATGTATAATGACATGCAGAAAAATAACGGAAGAATATCTGTTATCTGCGATCCGGATAATTTCACTGTTATTTCTCCGGTCGTCCTGTTTTTCGTAGACATAGCCTTCAGTATATTATAAGCGGCCATCAAACTGTCCGCGGAAATGGAGAAATTACCTGCTTTCGCAATCATTCCGCTGGATTTTTTGATCGAATTCAGGTATTCCTTATATTCTGTCTGATTGGAAAAGGTGATGTTCACGATCGGAGAATTGGTGGTGGACAATTTTTTTATATTCAATTTTTTACTCCTTTTATAATATTTCTCATATTTATTATGAAAGAATTTGGTAAAAAAATAAAGAAAAGCGCTGCTTTTGCAACGCCTTTCATAATTAATTAGCCTACTGCATACTGTTCTACCACAATCGCCGGCCATACAATCTGTGGTTCTACACGACGCATTTCTTCCCCATCAAATAAATATCTTCTCAGATTTCCTTTGTTATCAGAAAATTCCAGATAGCTTCCCCGCTGAATAAAACTGCCAATCGCGGAAAGGACTTTATCCAGTGCATAAAATGTATCTTCGTGATAACTATGGTATTTTAATTCTGCACTTGAATCCTTTTTGTCTATTACATAGAATCCAATCTCTTCCATGATCGCATCGAAATCGCAGCCTCCAAATTCCATGGCAAGTTCTTTATCTTCGAGAATAGCGTCAACGGCAGAATCTTTTTTACCTGGTTTTATTCTTAGGATTCCTTCCCTGTAAATTAAGTCGCACATATTTTGCTTTCTCCTTTGGTTTTAGGCAATATAATGAATATCCATATCATAATTCAATGCGATTTTTACATAAGTAATATGCATATTTTTATATGCATCCATATGGCTCTCATCGATGTAATCATCATTAAAATCTACTTTAACTGCATCTCCGGAAACAACAAAGCTGTTTGTTTTCTTTTCATAGATCGCATCTTTCCCTAAAAAAACAATATTGATACTATTATTCGCATTATCATCTACCCAGAACCTATTTCTATTTGTACCAAACAGATTTAGGCTAACGGATTCATTACAGAAGGTAAAGCCTTCCTGTGTATAAACTGTTACCGAATAAGTAGTATCTTTTTCGCCGGTATTTACAATATTCAGATCCATAATTGCATCTTCAAAAGTTTCCCCATCATTCAATTCCAAAGCAATCGCAGAAAGACAATCATAATTAAGCTTAATCTTTTTGGAGAATGCTACTACCTTATGAATCTCAGAATGATATTCCGGTGCTAACTTATCCAATAAGTACTCTCTTACCTCTTCTGCAGTAGGATAGTTGAATCTAAAATGATAATGAAATCTACCGGGTCTATTAATTAGATATTCATTTAAAGACCGATATTTATTACAGGTAATTACAAACAACTTCTTTCCGTGGCTGGTACCATCAAACAAAGAAAGCATCTGCGCCTGCGGATCTTCACTATCTGCGGAAGCGAAGGTTTTATCAAATTCATCAAATAATACCAGCACTTCATTTTGAATGCTGTTAATAAAGTCGCTAATTCCGGGAATATATTCATTCACCAAAATCACAGGCATTCCGTTTTCGATTGCCTCATTAGAAAGTAATCTGGCAAATAGAGATTTTCCGATTCCTTTATCTCCGCTTAAAATAACACCGAGGTTCTTGTTTGTGTTTTTGAATCTGTTTAAGACCTTTCTTACTTTGGATTCATGTACCCCGTAAATCTTTTCCTCTTTAATTTCCAAGTTCGCCTGCTTCTCTAAAAAGAAACCGGTAAATTTAGAAAAGCCTACCTTATAGGTCTGCGCAGGAAGATTTTCAAGTACGATTAAATCCTCACCATAAATTTTATACGTTGTTCCTGTTTCAATAATTTTCATTGATAATTTTCTCCTTTTTTCTTTTGATGGTATTAATATGAAAGAAAAACAGCAAAGAAAAACAGTCCTGAATGAGACTATTTTTATAAGTTTTATACCGATTTCCTTAAATACAAATCTTCGTAACATTCACAATTTTTACCAACACAACATGTGCAACCACCATCGTAATTACGAAAACAATTATAAGGAACTTTCCAATGTATTCTGGTGAGAATAACTTCCTCAAAACCAAACATATACATAAGGGTATATAAATTTACTTTATCTTTTTTTGGTAAACGCCAACAGCTACAGTAAATATTGTCATGCGCATCTTTTAACATTTCAACAAACAATGCTTGCATATATCCTTTGTGTCTGTATTGTGGATGAGTGCAGGTCCAATCTATTTCCAAATGGCCATATTCGCTATTCGAAGTAAGTCCTGTCATTGCAACTAAAACATTGTCTGCAAATTACAAATAATATCTGTCTGTTAAATTTTCATACGGTTCTAAATCATTTTTATTCCCAAAACAAATTAGCATAAGCTGTTGGATTATATTTTTATCATTTAATGTACTTTTACGAATCATATTTTCGTCCTCCTGTTATTTGTCATTTCTTCACATTTTTAATTTTTCTTCCAGTTCAAATAAATCCGCCGCTACATTCACACCGCATACCTTCAAATTATCGACGATTTCAAGGCAATGGTCAAAAGTATGCGTACAAATAGCGAAACGGTCCATAAAAATGATTGCCGGATTTGGATATGGGATCCAGTCATTCGCATTATATTTCGAAGACGGAGATCTATATATATAAATGCCGGAAATAAAATGCGGAAGTTTCGCGATGATGGCATCTTTTTCTCCATTTTTCAGAAAAAGGACTGATTCTGGGAGTGTGTACTTTGAAAGAAATTTACGGCGGGTTATCTGATTGTTATCCCAGTCCTTTTTCTGTTTTTCTATTCTTCGATTTTCTTTTCTTTTCAGAATAACTTTATCAATAACATCTGTTATTCTATTTGCGACAACGGATATCAGAGCACTGACGAAAAAGATAGTAAATGTCGCTATTAAAGGATTTTGCATTAAAACCTCCTAGTATAATTTGATAAACATCCCGTCTAAGATTTTAACTGCAGACGGGATGTTGAAGAATATCAGTTTTTGATAATATAAGTTCTTAAATTATCTAATAAACTTCCGCTGATATTGAATTTCTGATGTTCTGATAATGTCCTTACGCCAACGGTTTCATTAACAACAATACTGTCCCCGTTCTTGAAAGCAGTAATCTCAATATCATAAGCATCCTTCTCTTCAATATCGTAAGGAATCGGGAATCGAATGATTTCTGTTCTTACGCCGAAACGTCTCAGGTCCTCTTCATTCGTATCTCCGCCGGATATTGGCTTTTCGTAATAATAATTTTTCACGGTATCAAAGCCGCTCATTGCGAAATCATCCGGGAATTTTACCTGTACCTGATCTGCATATCCACTGGTCCTAACGATCAGAACTCCAGTTTCGCCTTTTTTAAAGGTAATACAACCGTTGTCACCTATCGTATCGATACTTGTCTGAGAAGTGATCTGGGTTCTTAATCCAAATTCTCCTAATCCTTTAGATTCTTCTGTTTCGTTGCCTACATTATCCGAAGCGTAAATAACAAAATTTACATCACCCTGGAAAAGAAGGTCATCATTAATAATGTTGATCGTGATGGTTCCGTTTTTTCCATCATCAGAAATTGTTCCTATAAATGTCTGCGTTTTCTTATTATCTTCATTTTCGATGACAATATAAAATTCTTTCAGACCGCTTTCATCATCTTTTACATCAATGGCGATCTCATAATCATCCGGATAATCTCCCACATCGATATTGTCGATATTTTTCAGAAATTCATATCCGTCTCCAGATATTTCTGGTGCTTTTCCGTCGGCGATCAGGTCGATACCGTTTAATTCATCAGCGGCATCATTTGAATAAGTGTAACTTGTATTATTAAACTTATCTGTAGTCTGATAAGCCGTCGCCTGCGGTGTCACATGAAGCTTCATATTATTTAAAGAATCATCCATAATATAAGCAATATTAAGAGATATGTTGCGCAGGTTGTTATAACGGCTCATTTCGAAGTAAGAATAATCTCCGAAATAAGAATTTTCTGCTACACCACTTACAGTTTTTGTGACATCATCAATATTAATCTTACCGATATCTGTAGAGTCATTCTGTCTGTAGTAATTATATTTCTGTTTCGAACCGTTGTTGCTTACATTGAAAGCAAGTGCATTTACCTGATAATTTACGGAAGGAACAGCATCTCCAACTTCGCTGATCAGACCATTCGTGGATAAATAAAAAGGAGTCTTTCCGTCGGCTTTCACAAAATAAGAACCGTCTTTTTTATACACATTATCATCAAGCCCCTTAATAACGATAGGAGTTGTTTCAATGGGATAATAGATCTGCGCTCCGATGTTTGAGCCTAACTTCAAATGAGCAGTTTCACTAATGTTACCTGCTCCGTCAACAGCGGCTACATGAATGTATTTTGTTTCCGTTTTCTTCATATCTTTCACAGCATAAAAGTTTTCTGTCTGATAATCGCTGTTGTTTTTTGTTACGACTGTATCTTCCTTGTCATCAATTATGATCCGATAGCCTTCTACTCCGGATGTGATAACATCTGTGGTAATATTAGATTCCAGCATCGGTGCCATGGTTTCAGCATAGAAGGATTTTACCTGATGCTGATAAGTCGTTCCATTATCACCGGGGTTATCCCAGATGATCGTAGTTTTCGAAAAGTCGTTATCATCTTCGACAGCTTTTCGTTTTAAAGACGGCGTATTGGGGGCAGTCTCATCTGAAGCAACAATACCTTTGAGCTCATTGCTTTTAAAAATACCAAGTTCCGCACCAAATATAACGGCATTTCCGTCACCTGTCTGGGTGCTCGCATAATCTGATTTTCCAAGTAAAACTTTATTGCTGGTTCCATCGGCAGAATAACCGTTTCCGCCGCCATAAGAAGGATAGGATGTTTCGATGCCTCCTTCTGTATACCCGCAATTATAAAATCCGCCTAATGTTGCTGCGCTAATTTCGCCTTTTGATCCATAATCCACTTTATTGTCTTTTCTTATTTTTAATTCAAATCTTACGTAAGTTACATAACTTGGTATCTGTATAGTAGTACATATAGAGTAGCTTGTTGTATTCCAAAAATCCGTTCCGCTTTTTGAACTAGACGATGTTTCTCCGCGCATATTAGCTGAAGGAGTTGGTACATAATCTTTAGAACCGTTATTGACTACATATCTTTTTATTACTCCATTTTCATCTCTATGAAGCCAATAATAGTTTCTACTTTTAATATAAGCGTTTCCACTACTGTCCCAATCTACATTGTCATGAGTTTCGTATGGTTGACGATTTAATACATTTTTAGCCGCTTCATTACCAGGTATGGCATTATTCCATAAATCTCTTCCTGCTTGAACAAGATGATCTGGATAATCAGTCCAAAATACATTTCCGTTTTGGTCATATGCATTAAGATATGCGCCACAACCGCTGCAATTATGCGCTCCATTTAATTCAAAATAACATTTTAAAACCATGTATTTAGCTGTGCCCTTGGAGCCTTCTGCAACAGAAGTATATGTATGTTGCGAATTGTCATCATCGTCACGATAACTATTGTGCACTTGTGTTTTTGTTCTCGTTAATTCTCTTGTTCCCAGGCAATTTTCTTTATGATGATGAAGTACCGCTGTTCCTTTTTGACCGCCGATCCATCCGCCGCCTCCGCCAGCCATACCATTTTCTCCGGCTCCAGCATTATCTGCACGATATACCCCCGAATTTGCAGCGTTTCCGTTACCTAATAAGGTAGCTCCTCCGCCGCCACCTGCAACAGCAAAATATCCTAAGCGTTTTGTGTAAAGATAAGTGCCCCCGCCGCCTGTACCATAATTCGAAGCTGTGCCTCCGGTATACGCAGATCCCTTGCCGTCCTGCGAACCAACTCCGACTCTTAATTCTTCACCTTCATATAAGAAAATACGACCTGTGACTTTGCCGCCTTTTCCTCCAACGTAGTTCCCATAATTGCCGCCCTGTGCTCCGTTAAGAGTAAAATCATACATACCGCTGTAAGGAACAATATACATCTGTTCTGTATTTTCGTTATTGCTATTCCTTATAAAAGTTGCCTTTACTTCACCGAGATTATCAGTAATACTTGTTGAGCTTTTTACCTCAATCCAGTTCTCATTTTCTTTCTTTTGATAGATTTTAAATACTTTATCAGACGAATCGGTTTGGATCCAGGAAAGATCTACTGCCCCTTTCCCTCTATTTGCCGTCCAGTTTTCCTCACTTTCGAGGTGTAATGTAGACCACTTCGCATAAAGTGTTATGTCATGATCCGTTGAAAATTCATCTCCTGGGCCACCGATGAATATAGTACAATCAGGATCGGCATACCATCCACCGAAATGTTTTTGGTTTTCTGGATTATCTCCATTCGGATAGGTTGCTTCTGGTAATTTAAAACTATCTCCAGTATAATTGGCCGTAACAGTATCTACACAACCATCATACCAGTCAGATTTCGTAGAAGCAAAGATATTATTAGTATCATATGCTCCAAATAAATATTGCTTATATTTTTCATTAAACATTCCGCGTAATGGATTTGCAAATGTCCAACCAGAAAAATGAGTTGTAGTATGAGTTGATTCAATTTCGTATCCACCTTGGGTATCATAACTAACTGTTGCACCGGTGGGAGGTGTTAATTTATCCGAGTCCAGAGAATAAACCGTGCGGAAACGTTGAGTAATAGTGGTTTCACCATTATAGGAACCACCATTAGGATTAATCACAAGAGTAGAATAAGCTGGTTTCCATTGGGCATACAAAATAACTACTTTTCCATTATCGCTATTTCCTAAATTCAGCTTATTTTGAATATTAAGAAAATCATCTTCATTTTCAAATTTTTGCCCGCTTCCATCACGTTTGGTATTCCAACAATCAAACACATAACCTGTTCTATAAAATACATTGGTTGATAATTTTGTTTGTGGTGAAACTGTTTTTCCTTCAAAGACTGTATTATTATTATAATAATGATAGCTGTTAGTAATGTATCCGCCGTTAGCGCCGTTCCCATTATATTGAATTGTATATCTATTCCATGATATTTCATCACATTTGTGATTAATACCTGCACCGTTTTCCAAATTATTACAATTGGGATCTACACAATTAGATACAAAGCAATCACCATTTGTTAATGATTTTATCTGACTAATTGTGTCTTTCGTAGAATAAAATAAAATAGTTATTTCTCTACCGCATTTTGCGCATGTAGCTATCCAGCCGGGTTGGCATTTTGTTGTTATACAAGATTGCCTTCCAAAGGAAAAACCCATCCAATTATTTCCATCTGGATAAGAATTATGAATACAATAATGTTCAGAATATTCTAATGTCCATTTGGAAATTAATATATTACCTGTGTATTCAGCCGCATATAAATGCTGTCCTTTTTCTGTCTTTGTCAGAGTAACAGGGCGAAAATATACCTCTTCTTTCATTTTGCCATCATAAATATTTTGATTATACCGATCCAGGGTAAATGCTTCTCCTGTTGAAGATCTTTCAATTCCAGTATTAGCAGAAACAGTCATTCCGCTCATTAAAATGCATGTAGCCAGTAACGGAAAAAGCAATTTGGTCTTAAGTTTTCTCATATCGATTCTCCTTTCTTTTTAAATCTTCTCTTAATTAATATGACAGAAAGATTGAAAGAACGGAAATCTACACAAAAAGAGTCTCTTCGGAGGCTCTTTTTGTGGACTCTGAGAATACAGATATACCCGCCTCATAATACGGCAGCCAAAGGAAAATCAAATCAGAAAATCTATATGATTATAAATAAAAGAGTCTCATTTTATAAATAAGACTCTTTTAACATTTTGCTTTTATTCAGTTAGTTCGTTATCTCTAATAATCATTCAATTGTTGTATCAGATGCTGTCGATCCACCATTCTCGCCTGAATCAGTATTAGAATCTTCCAAATCTGCATTTGTGCTTTCTGAATTGCCAGTATTTTCTGTATTTGCTCCAGAATCGGGATTTGTTACCCAATCCGGCAGAGACGGAAGAGTCGGTTCAGAATGATCAACCAATTCTTCTCCACACCTGCTACACCATCCGCTTCCATTATCAGAATGGCCTAAACCAGAGATCCCTCCACTGTTGATTACAGCTCCGCACAGATCACAGGTCTCTTCCCACCAACCACCAGATGTGCAGGTGGGTTCCGTTGTGGTATGTCTGCTTATACTTCCATGTCCCGTCTGAGGATAATAATCTTTTCCAAGATATTCCCCACAAAGATTACAATACAATTCTCCGTATCCGTCATGCTGGCAGTTAGCTTCTACGACAGTTACGCTTCTGCAGGATGTATGAGCACACGCAGGCTTAGGTGTTGCAGTTGGCTGTGGAGTTGTTGCCGTAGGTTTTGTTGTAGGCTTAGGTGTTGTTGTTGCGGTTGCAGTAGGTTTTGTTGTAGCGCTGGGCTTCGGGGTCGCAGTTGCTCCTGTTTTCGTGTTTGAAACAGTTGTTGCACTACCTGTTTTCTCAGTGCTATTTGAAGCTGTTGTTGTCTTCGGAGTTGCTGTAGGATTTACTGTCGTTACAGGTGCTGATGTTTCCTTTGGATTTTCTGACGTCTTAGGAGCTTCAGTCGTTGTAACAGCAGTTGTTGCTTGCATGGAATCTACAGTTTCCGCAGTATTATCCAGCTTATTTTCCTTGGTTTCCTCAAAATTACTTTCTTCAGTTGTCTCAGTGGTTTCAACGACCGTTTCAGGAATCGCTGTCTCCGTTGCTTTTGTAGTCTTATTCCCACAAGCTGTCATGGATACTACCATGATTCCTGCGAGGATAGTTGTTAAAAATCTTTTTCTCATTTGGATTCTCCTTTGATATATGTTAAGTTGTTTTGTTTTAACTGATAAGGCTATTATAACATATATTTAGAGAAACACAAAATTCTGCACAGAAATTTTGAATTTCATCCAGCAAATATATATGAGAGAATACAAATTTCTGCACAGTTTCGATTCACGCCCCCTCGAAGGGGAGATTTAGATTGAGGTTACCAAAGATATTTCAGCATGTTTTCAATTCACGCCTCTTTGTGATGAGCGACCAGCTTAACGCTGTCACGGGCATATTTCAATTCACGTTCCACGCAGGAAGCGATGGCGACGCATAATACGCAATTTACTTTATCGATTCATCCTCTTCTGTTCCTTTCATTTCCTTTTCAGGCGTAATTTCCAATTCATTGTCATCATCCTCAAAAAAAGGGACGTGAACTGGACCAAATAATATACACCAAACAATAAGGACGAGCAATATAGCGATTATTAAAATGATTTTTGAAAGCATATTTATATTTTCTCCTTTCTTGCGACGGATCCGGTTTTTGATTTTCACGGTCAGGGAGCGAATCTTTTTATGCAGAACGGTGTTTGTTATAGCTGCCGTATCTTAACCGGAATTTCGCCGCAAACACCCCGATGAGTGTTTTGCGCGGCCAGATCCTGTCGAACCCGTTTAATGTTCCTTACATAATTATTATGACAGAATTTTGTGTTCCGTACAGATTTCTGCACAGAAAGACGTATTCTTTTCACAGTCTAAAGACGGGAGGCTTTCTGCTATGATAGTTGTAAAAAAACTGGAATCATAAGACTCCGGTTTTTTATTTTTAATTACATCTTAATTAGTTAGATAAACCGATGTAATGTTGGCAGATCCACCGCTTGAACTGCCATTATATGTACCAGCCATAACAGCTAATAATAATTGCTGCTCATATTTCTTGACCTTATTACCGTCAAAGAATAACTTTTTCAGCTGTATGCTATCTATTACAGTACTTAAGGCTGTGAGAGTAATACCATTTGTCGAAATTTCCTTGCATTACTCGGAAAGCTGGTAAGCAGACAGGCTGCAGCTAAAACCAAGGCTGTGAATTTATATCTACGTAATATCATAAGATAAATTCTCTTTTCTAATATTAATATGAAAGATTTTTAGATATAACAAAACCGAAATCATAAGACTCCGGTTTCTTTCTCTTTTTTGAAAAGCTCCCTCACAGGAAGGAGTTTTGTTTACAGTCTGAAGCCAGACTATTGAGTCTGGCTTCTTAAGTTCCAATTATTTTAAATAGTTTTGTTTCGTGATTCTTGCCGAATAATTTATCTTTTTGCCGCATGTCGGGCAAAAGCGATGATATTTTGCGAATGATTCAACATCAAATTCGGCAACCAAATCGCTGCTTCTGTCCCAATAGTCACACTTCGGTATTTGCCCAAGTACACCAGGACCTCCGCCAACGCCTTCCGGGTCACATTCACTACAAAAAGCATATACGCCCTCGATTTCTTCGCTGAATGGTTTTTTATCAATTCTTAATACAATTCCTGCCATGTTATTTTTCCTCCTTTTGTCTTTTGTAAAATTAATATGAAAGAAAATAAAATGAAAATGTCAGACGTCTTCTGTTAATATTCCCGTTTTCGCATCATAACGTGTCACATCCTTCAAATACGCTATTCCGTCGTACTCCCCGACAACGTCTTCCTCATACATCTTTTTGAGCTCCGTATAAGTCACCTGCGCCGTATATTTGAAGATTTTGTCGATATTTTTTAATTGCCCTTCTTTTATTTGTTGCAACATTTCAGCGCTGTTTTTATCCTGCGGAATAAATACACTGTACTGCCCCGGGGCATCGATCATCTTAAAAACATCCTCGGCGCATTCTTTCGAAGTCAAGATCCGTTCCCGCTTCCATCATCGGCGTGGAAATTACAATGATTTGCTCTTTCCCGGGATTTTTAATTTTTCCCGGATCTCTTCCATGGCTTTTTGTCTGTCATTCGCCGTCTGATATGTAGAAAGATAATATACCTGCGTATTTTTCTGTTTTAGGTATTCAAAATACATTTTCAGTGCACTTCTCTTCCCGTTCGTGATAATAAGAAGAGATTTCTTTCCTTTCGCACATTGAATCAGATCGCTGCCGCTGCAATTTTAATATATTTGTAGCGGCAATTATAAAATTCCGGAAATAAGAACTTATCCGGGACCATATCCCTGATATCCAGCCCCGTTTGCACATATTCATTGAATAGTGGCTGAATATCCGGCATAACGGCAGATAAAAGGAAAGATATGCTTCCGCAGTTATGACATAGGAAATCGACTGCCTGTAAGCATGGTAGCAGTAGCGGCACCGGGAGCTTTTATATTTCGTCAAATACGAGAATGCTGTCTTCCATATTATACAGTTTCCGGAGAGATTTCTTTTTATTACCGCATACCGAATCAAAGAACTTTGCCGCCGTTGTGATAATAAACGGCGCATTCCAGTTTTCGAGTGCATCTTCTTTTAATGATCCGCTTTTCTCTTCTGCCATGCTATATGTGGACTGGTGCCTCAAAATCAATGCCAACAACAACGATTCAAACATAACCATGTTTTTCTCTCCTTTCTGTCATAAGAGGATACTACTATTATAACAGAAACAGCGGATTTAGAATATTTCTGTACAGAAATTTATATTCCCGTTTTTTGTTAACGTCGGCGGATACTGTAATTTTGAACAATGCGTCATCTTCTGCATAAAGAAAACCGGAATCACAAAACTCCGGTTTCTTTCTCCTTTTTAATTTTCTTAATTAACTCATGTCATGAATATTTCCCTGGTATCCATCAAAATATGACCGAGAAAATTAGCTCCTTTCCCGTTGACGGTTCCCCAAAACTGATCACCCCAGGTATTTCCTTCTTCCAGATAGGCATCGCCGGTTTCTAAAAGCTTCTGCGCTAACTCTGGATGCTGATTGAATTTTGCGACCACGATACCTCTCATAATGTTTACTTTTTCTTTTTCCCAATCGGGTCGCAGATTTACTTTTTTACCAAATCTTTTTGCTTCTAAAGCAGTCATCTCTGTAAACCGGAGTCTTTCATTCTGATCTCTGCATTTTTGTGCCTGAAATGCGGCTTCACTGTTTTTATATATGATACCGTCAATATTAACCTGGGCTTCATAAAAGTTGCTGAGAAAAGCATATTCTCCTTTAAAATTACTGATTTTACTTTGATTCATCACCCTTTCTCCCTCCAGATACATTCGCCATATTGCCATACTTCAACAATATCATAATCCTGATTACTTGTATGGTGCATAGTATCGGTAAATTCAATAGCCAGAAATTTTTCTTCAATTTCATGATTGTCTTTAACCAACCGAAATCTGCCGTTATCGTTCCTTTCGACAACGCCCCATATTCCGCATCTAAACACGACGTACATTCCATTTCGCAAGTCATCGAGACACTGAATTCCATTCCTTTTCCAGAATGGTTTTTGCTCAGGTGAACATTCGGTACTTGCATATATAGCTACAATGTCCAAACCATTTAATAAACGATTCGGGGCATATTTGCCATCTTTTTGATATGTATTTAACAAAAGACGATGATTTTTGTGAAAGTGTTTAACAATCTCCAATTGTCCAGCTTTGTTGCAAACAACATCATATCTGTATCCATTTGCGAGCTCAACACTCATTCCCAGCCTGATAGTATCGACTATTTCATTGCTGTATTTCTCGTAAATTAATTTGTCGATGTAATCATATACATCATGACTTTCTGAGTTCAAGACTCCTGTGGTTGCTTTTACGAAATCCAATCCATTTTTGTTGCAATAATATGCTAAATACAGGTAGTCATAATCATAGTATTCGTCAAAAAACGGATATTTTTCCTTTAGTTTATTTCGGATATCGTTAAGCTTTTTTCCCATGAATTTTTTTACCCAGGTTTTTACACCCACAGCATTTCCGTAGGCTACCAAATAATCACAATAATCTTTAATGATATTTTCCATATAAGCTGTTCCTCTACAGATAGATCCGCCGGGCTAAGCTGCCTGGCGGATTTCATTAAGTTTTTGTAGTGCTACTTCTTCTCTTTTGAATTCTTCACAGGTAATCGTTATGATATTCTCAAGAAAAGCGTATGCATTTTCAATTTTCTCATGTTCCCCGAATTCAAGTGAAGTTTTGTATTTCGTAAATGCATTACAAATCTCAGGAATATAATAGGTCTCCAGTCTGGATCCGAGAGTAAATAAATGATTGCGCTTAAAATAATGAGTACAGTCTCTGATGTAGTACAGTTTGTTCTTCAGATATTCCGGCAGCAGATCTGTTTCTGAAATCTGATCCAGTGTCCGAAGACGATAAGGCTGTTTATTTTTCTTTCTATTGCCACCTGTACTTCCTGCTCTTTTTCTAGCAAATAGTTTTCTGTATTTTTTCTTAGGCTGCATACATATTCCGGCCACAATCAGAATTGATAACATGATCACTACAAAAAGTGTGGTAAGTTCGATGACAGGTCCGATTTTATTAATCATTTCTAACATATTTTCCTCCGCTTTTCTATTTAGTAACATTAATATGAAAGAAAACTTTGATATAAAATTATAAATGAATACAATAATATCAAGTCAAAAACTTCTGACTTTGATACCTATAGATCACTTCGCTCTACGTACTCCCATAATCCTGCTCAATATTAGCATAACGTTAGATTATCATGTAGCTTTTATCTTATATGGGGGCTGGTCCTACTATAAAGAAACTCATGTGAGCTTAAACCTTTTGTCCACAGCATTATATAATTAATTTCTGTGCAGAAAATTTATCAACATAGTAACTCACGATATACTATATATAAAAAAATAAACGATTTTCTTCTCCAAAAAAAAAGAAAAATGTGTTATAATTGGTCTCATTGGTAAACGGTGGAGGCATGGAATGAATTTGTCACATGAAAAATTATATCCTGTTTTTGCATTGGATCATCTGCAGTTTTTATATTATATTTTTAAAGAAGATGAATCTACGCAATTATATACCAGGGAAATATGGGGGATACCTATATGCGCTTATGATTTAGAGGCTCGTGATTATTTAAGTATTTCTGAATTTGAATGCCGAAATAGAGAAATTTATACTTTTGATGAAATATGTGATATGCAAAACGTATTGTATAATCTTCATAAATATAGAGAAAACTTAAGTAATGATCCCGCGGATGAAGATTATGTCCTGCAATGTCTAAATAAAGGTTACGATATAAGGGAAGTTTATGCCGCAAAGCTTTGTGCTTCTGTTTTTATTTTTTATGGTGCGGAAATCATCTTCTGTAAAAAATATATAAAAGAAATAGCAGATGAACTGAACGATGATTTGTATTTGTGCCTGAATCGTGTTGATTATCTTACTCTCCTGCCCAAAAGAGCGATTGTCGCTGAAAACGGAATAATTAACTTATTTTCTGAAATAAATGATATTGAAAGTCGCAGCTCTTTGAGTCAAAAATATGAATTTTGCAACAAATTTTTTTATTACATCAGGGAAAAAGACGAATGTAAAGAGATTATAAGTGAATATAGAAAAATAAAATTTGAATTATAAAAAAGAGCTATGGGTATAACCACATAGCTCTTCTTTTATATTACTTCGCATCTCCATCCGATACTGATTTAAGAGGTTTTGTTTCCTCTGTATTATCGGCGGATTCGCTTGTATTTGTATTTGTTGTATCTGTTGTCTCTTCTATTACAGGTAAAGATACCACGACTGGTAAGGGTGTTTCCTCGACAGCAGGAACTTCGGAGGTAATAGATTGTGTAGTAACTTCTTCTAAGCTATTATAATCAATACCATTCATCTGATCTTCTCTTGTGGGAGGATTTCCAGTCATATAATGCAGCCGGTTATTATTGTCCGTTAAGAAAAACTTTCACAGACTCGGAAGAACAGCTACAGAGGTATTTTTTCTTCTTTCTTTGGTTCTTTTGTTGAAGCTGTAGGCTGAATCGGATTCTGATTTTTATCCGGTTCTTTTATTGTTTCTTTATTTTCGATACTTACTGACGGCTGCTCATGTTTATCTGGCAAAACCACATTATTTTTGAAGAAGCCGCTTCCACCCATACTACGGACAATCAGCACTAACAGAATGAGCAGCAAAAGGATCGGAAGAATATAAGGAAGAAAAGGATAACATTCTTTCACCTGAATATATCCGCATTTGTTTGCTGCCGGATCCGTTTTGTCGGACGGTGTGGAAGGATATTTCTCCGCTACTACCGGAATATATCCGATAACGTCCCGCTCATTCACCGGTTCGTCAATATAGTATCTTTTCGTGCCGATCTTCATATAATCGGCCGGTCCACCGTTATATTTCTTTAGAGTGGTCGAACCAAATATGACGGCGTTTTCCGGAAGTGTCTCTTCGTAGAATACACCCTTCCTTTTGCGTTCTGTTTCTTTGTTGTCTGAAAAATATAAAACCATTATTTTTCCTCCTATAATGAATTAGTGCTATTTTCTGGCGTTATCAAGTTCAGATGTTCCGTAATAAACTGAAACGACTGCGGGCATCTTTTAGAATAAGATTTTGGATTATAGATGCTTTGTTCGAAAGCTTCTGCAAATCCTTCCAGTGCGCTCGTAGTTCCATACTGACTTGTGATTTCTGTCTCCCAGATATTCTTCCATTCTTCCGTACCGGAGATATAACTAAGCTTTCCATCTACATAATGCCCGATCTCATGTGCCACGGCATTCGCTCCATTCTTGGTGTCCTCTACGCGGATCTCTTTAACCACGCTGTCGTAACCGCTTGCTATGGCGCTGTATCCCCACCCGGCAAACCATGTGTCTTCCAAATGTTCTGTGGAAATGGATAAATGCCAGCCGTCCAGCTGATACGATTCCCGTACATTTTCCGGAAACTTACAGTAATTGGCTATCATCCGATTATAATTGGCTTCAGAGACGCCTCCAATCACATCAACAAACGAATACTGCGATGTTGCTGCCGCTTCTGATGGAAATGAAGTTAACAGCAATCCCGCTGTCAGAATAGATAAAATGATTTTCTTTCCCATAAATCCTCATCTTTTATTATTATGAAAGAATTTGTTTTCGAATAATTCATATCAAAATATTGTTTATATAATTAATATGAAAGAAAGCGGATCTGTGGCATTTTTCTGCACAAAACTTTCTTTACGGATAATTGCAAAAGAGAAACCCGCAAAAAGCGGGTTTCTTATAATCTTTTTTATAATATATTTTTTACTATCTATTCCGTATCTTCTTGCAATCCCAGTGGATCTTGCAATTCATTTCTATTCTTCTGTCTATCCATGATGACATTGATCGATTTGAACAGTTCCTCTTTTGTCATCATCATATATCCTTGTATAAACAATAAGCTCTGTTTAACGCCGGATAAATCTTCGGTAATCTGCTGCACCATCTGGTTTTTCTCCTGCCAGAGGAGGCTTTCTGCTTTACGCATATATTTTGCAAGACTGAACTGCAATTTACTTAATGCTACGAGCACATCTATCTCTGTCATATGCTTTGTATTCAATTGGATATTCTTTTCGTCAATTCCAAGAATATCCATCACATAATGCTGCGCTAAATAAACATCTGTTAATTCTTCATATACTCCATATTTACTTTTCTCTTTTCCGGATACATATTCGCCGAAACTTTCGATGAGTTCTGCACATTCTTCTATAGCGACCAGTAAATTATTATACCCTCTTTTGGGTCCGGTTGCAGGATAAATAGAATCACTGATGATTTTCTGAAATTCTATCATGGGCATTCTCGTAGCATCTGCTTCCATAAATCTTTGTTTGTAAATTTCTCTATTCATATAATATTTCTCCATTATCTACGTAAAATTGAGCCGTTCCTTCTTGTTCTTTTTTCTCTTGATATTGTAATAATTTTTGTATATCTTTTCCGGTATGGACCATCGTTTTTAGTCCTTCTTTATAACCAATATCAATTCCTGATGTATTATCTCTTGCATAACAATTATGAATTGCATCTATAACTGCCTGATAATTATGACCAGCCCCTGGATAACTTTCAATCCGGAAAACACCTAAAAGTAACGCCGGATATGCCATTTTATTTCCGGATAGATATTTTTTATGTACAATATTTACCATAGCTTCCGCCTGTTCTACTAATCTTTTGTAAGTCATTGAATCTTTATTGTTCCTTTACAAAAGGAAACCCGCCAAAAACGGGTTTCCTTACAATCATTCTTCGGCAATAGATAATTTCTTAAGTTTTCTGTCAAAAAAATAAACGGAATCAGAAAGAAACTCTTCGGGGAGTACTTGTGTCTGGTTGACGGTATTTACCATGTCCTTAAGTCCAGTCACATCATCTCTGAAATCTACAGGAAGGACAATGATCTCGTGAATACTTGACGGCAGGATATAGAGATCACTCTTAAGCATATCTGCTGCTTCCGACAAAACATCTTCACAAAGCATTACGCTTGCTCCATGAGTTACGTATTTGGTTTTTACAATGAGCATAGGGATTTGTTCCAAATCCTCTTCAACACCAACCATCTCTTTAAGAATCTGGTCAAGTGTAACCACCTGTTTTTGTTCACGGACATTTTTTACAGCAAGATGATATAATTCATCTTCCGTCATGCCATGGTAATCAAACATTTCATTCTTAATAAGAATGAAATGACCTGGTTCCAACATGATTTCGTAAACAACTGCCAGATCAAGAAAATTTCTGTGCGGACAATTTTTCAGCAATTCCTGATTCTTTTCTGCATTGATTAATTTAGGAATAATGCGGTTAGAATTCTCTTTAATCTTCTTCAGGATATTATCCGGATCCGGTTTGTTGTCCATTGTATTTATAATGGTTTCTGCAAACATACGGATAGTTTCATTGAAGTCGTGATTACTACAAAAACTGTCGTACATCCTATCGATATAAAATATCGGCGTACATTTGCTGCCGTCGTCAACCAGAATGCCGGTCAGCTCAATTCCATTATTTTTATTTGTCTTTTTCTCGCTAAATGTGAGATTCTTATATCTGTCCGGCATATATTCCGGAAGCCTGTTTCTGAGTTCTTCTGCAAATTTTTCCTTTGTCATGATATTATCCTCCATTTTTCTCTTTGATGCCATTAATATGACAGAAAAGTATATCTGGAATACAAAAGGCATCCTTTGCGGATGCCTTAAAATATTTTTATATTTCGCCATAAAATTACATTCTTTATAGTATGTAGATGCTGCGGTTTTTACAGAGAACAAGCGTCCTTTCGGACGCTTGTTTCTAAATCTCGATTTTATAAATTTTTCCGGCGTACTTATAATCTTCCGGTTTTAAATTGAACTTAATCAGCCTCTCGGTTATCATTCCGCCCCTGTCTTCGTCCTGGAAAGTTACGTAATATCCGGAAGTAACGTAGTATCCCATGGTATTACATCCTTCCTCTATTATTACCCTACATATTCTTCATACATCACCAGGTACTTTATCGGTGCTTTCGCTGCATTTTTCTTTTTCTCTTCATTCAGTTCCTTCGTCAGCTTATCGATCTTTTCCTGATAGCAAGCCATACGCTTTTTAAAAGTGTCTGAACGAAGGTCGTTGTTGCAGACCGGACATCTGTTTGCCTGAATGTAGGTCTTATTGATCTTTGAACCACATTTACGGCAGCCAATGAAATCAGCTTTCTGGTCTTTTACATTGTTATCCAGGCTGTATCGGATCTTCTTTTTACTTTCTGATTTGATTTTTTCTTTTAGTTCAATAATACGTTTTGTTTTATTGACAGACTCAAGATCACGGAAAGCTACATATCCGGTATAATTGCGGCTCCACTCACTCCGTCTTCCTTCCAAAGTTGCTTCTGCTTCTTCATATCCGTTGAAGACTTTCTGTGGGCAGATGTGTCTGAATGGATTAATTCTGCATCCCATATTAGGAAATTCCGCGAGATTTGCATTGCTTCTTACAGCGTATCTGATCCTTTCCGCCGCTTCGTCTAATTGTTTCTTTTTGATATCATCAATTACTATACTTCCGCCGACCCAACTCATTTTATTCCTCCTATAATGTTTTAAAATCACAGTAATTATTTATCCGTTTCAATTCTCTGTACAACGCTCCGTCGGTGACATAAATGTCACCTGTGTCATCAACCCAAACTTTATCTCTGGCAGTGCTAATGGTGACAAGGTTAGAATAATCTTTATCAACGGTTGCATCGTATTCGCTGTCTTTTTTGATATACAGCGTCAGGTCATGTTTTGTGCCAAATCCCAGAACTTCAAGTTCTTCGTTTGCTTTTAATTCATCACATTTATCGACAATGGAATCGATAGATGCATTTTGTAAAAGATATTTTCTCATTTATTTTTTTTCTCCGTTATATTTTTTAATTTCCATGTAACATCCATTCATGCATTTATCGTACTGTCTGATATCGTATAGTGCCGAAAACGGGATCTGAATCACTCCTGTTTCCTTAAGGATATTTAGGTACTTGTCGATATCGAAATGCCCCTGCATAAAACCATATCCAGACAAAGGTCTTGTTCTTTCGCAGTCACACAATCTGTCATGGTACGTGATTTGGTTCTTCTTTAGAAATTTGACATACCTGTCAGACAAACCATGGTTTTCTTTTGGGTTGTTTTCACTCCATTCCGAAGAAAGAAACGATTCTCCCTGGAATAATTTCAGTTGCCAGAGTACCTCTCTTTTACTACGGATCCGTCTGGAAATTCCGTTAATTGCATGCATATAATCATCCATTGTTCCAGGTTCCCAATTCTTCCGGCTGATATTTTTGTGATCTTTATATTTCGTTGTGTCAATTCTCATAATATAAACCATTTATCTTCCTCCATTTTTCTTTGATTTGTAATACTATTATGAAAGAAAAACACAGAATAAAAAATGCGCCGGATATTGACCGGCGCATTACGTTTAGCATTAATTTTTGTTGACAGATACTTCTGTTGTGCATATTGCAAACAAAATCGTAAGAATGATGTATGTCCCTATGCCGTTTATTACAAATCCCGGAACAATGTGATTTGCAATTATAAGTTCGGCAAAGTTTGCAAAAATTGAGATGATGATTGCCACGATCATAAAAAACACGATAGCGCTCTTGGTAATGGATATTTCCAGCTTGTGGATGATAAAAATAAGCAGCTCCGCCAATAAGCCAATCACTACCTATGTAAGCACAAAAGTTACAGCCACGAGAGCCAGTGTCCGGTAAGAATCATAAGCGATTCTTTCTGGAAACAAAGCTGCAGCAACCCAGATAATAAACATTTCGATAAATAATTTAAAAAAGATTTTCATATTAATTTTCTCCTATTTTGCTTTAAAATATTTGATGTTTGTAACCATATCTTTTCGAAGTTCCCAGAAAGTAGCCTGAATGTAGCGGCCATTGGTAAACCAGTCGTTCTTCCGCTTGGTTACGTCAAATATCTTCTGCCAGCTTTCAATGGTTAATTTTGCCTTTTCTTCCGGCTTTAATGAATTAAACCAGTCGCAAAGAGCGTTCCATTCATTTTCCGTTTGACTATCATCAAACCAACAATGATTTAAAACGTAATGCCAGCTGTTATAATCTGACAAAAGAACATTTTTATCGTCGATTTCAAATTCGATGCAGGCATAGCTTTTTCCTGGAGTTCCAAGTCCTGTCGTTCTGAGATCCGGTTTCTTATGTTTCCAGTCTCTCGTATGCCAGGCCCACAAAGGAAGTTTCAAACCATCAGGATGCGGAATATTTCGTTTGTCCATCTCAACGGCAATCCAGAGATATGCGTCATGAAAATCGTTGTAATATTCACTTTTCTCCGGATTGCAGGTAAAAACGCCGTCTCTTTCGAGAATATTAACAACCTCAACCGGCTGTATTGTCCACAATCTCATGTTATCTCTTATCTGCTGCTTCTTCCAGCAGTTTTGCAAATTTTACTTTTTCTTCCTCGCTGAGTTCTTCTCCAACTTTCGACAAAGCCCAACAAATTTCTCTGTATGCGGAATCTACTTTGCCATTCGATAATGCTCTCAATGCGTTATGAAGGTAATCCACGCAGGGATATTTGTCGATGGTTTCTTTTCTAATATTTTTGCTTCTCATGCAATTTTCCTCCGATTACACTTGTCATCTTTGTCTCCTAATCTTCTTGCTCCAGTCTTCTGACTGCATCTTTGTGGGGGACATAGATCTTTTTGTTTCCGTCTTCGATAACCTTCAGAATTCCTTTCTTCTGCAAAGACTGGATTGATTCCTGCACGTACTTTGCGGACAGTCCGCTTACTTTACAAATGTCTTCCAAACATATCTGAACACCTTTCTTTTTCTTGCCTGTCAAGACAACGATCGTGTTCAGTACATTTCCTTCGATAGTCAGAAGAGGACAATCCAGTTCACCGAAAAATATGATTCTATTGATGGTTTTTTCATCAGGTATTGCAATCTCTGATTTCAGGAAACCATTGGCGACCAGAAAGAACGCATCTTCCACAACAATTTTTCCTTCTTCGAGGGTATTAAAAGCCACGCCGAAAACTCCGGAATGAGCACGCCTTGTTGTTGTTTCGTTTTCGAGTCTCTTAAATCGAATTCCCGGTGAATTACATGAAAAATATTCTTCGAAACAGATTTGCACCTCTGTATTCTTTGCGTTGAATTTGTCGCATAAATCAGCGGCATATTTATTTAATTCTTTTGTTAAAGTGTCCATTTGAATAATCTCCTTCTTTCTTTGTTTTTTGATATAATTAATATGACAGATAATAGAGGACAAAAGAAAAGCCGGATTGATCCGGCATTTTCTTAAATATTTGATTATGAAAAATTATGTTCCGCATATGAATAAAACGCAGAATCGCCGATGATAATATGATCAACGAGTGGAATTCCCATGATATCCGCCGCACTTTTCAGACGTTTTGTTGTAGCGTTATCGTCTGCGCTCGGAGACGGATCGCCTGAAGGGTGATTATGTACCACCACGAAGGACGAGGCGCCTAAGAGGCATAAACGGACGAATACTTCACGCGGTCCCAACTGGGAAGCATTGACGGAGCCGTGAGTCAACTCGAAAAGACCAATCGGTTTCATTTTAGTATTCATGGCAATCAGCCATACATATTCTTCTGCTTTCCTGTCTGCATGAAAGACATCATTCATCATTCGAACGATATTTTCCGGGCAGTTCAGATTATTGATCTCGTAATTGCTGCTATTTTCCTTTACCACAGCAGTAATTTTATCGTCAGTCAATTCTGTGGTATATCTTGTAATCCTCATGTATTATACCTCGTTTCCGTTTTTGTCAGTAATGTTCATAATGTCCGACAAATATGTGTAGTGAAAATTCGTAGTTTCATCATATTCACCGAACATCTTTTTCGATTTTTCTCTTGCTTCCTTCGGGGAATCTGCTTCTACGCGGACATCAACCTGCGCAGCAAATGTAACGGTATATATTCCGGAAGACGCATTATTGGATGAATCCAAGAAAGATTTGTATGCATGGTGTAAGCGGCAGTATTCCGGATTCTCCGGTGTGAATTCTCTGATCGTTGTATTTGCGCGATCCATAACACCTTCACTGACTTCATAGATATTTTTGGTTTCAGTGTCGTAAAACAGCTGATATTCTGTATAATCACAAAACATCACGAAGTTTTTAGCGGCAAACCAGTTTTGATTTAACATATTGTTTTTCTCCTATTCACAGTTGATAAACTGTTCGATTTCTTCTTTCTCGATACCGATTCCATTGAGCAATTCCATCAGGGCATTAACGGTATCTTCCTTATTCATCACCTGTACCCAGATTCAGTTCAGGATGTTCGATATTATCATCTTGCCATCCAGGTCCAGCGTGAAGTTTTCGAAAATATAATTTTTAAATTCTTCTTCCATTTCGTTTCCTCCAATTTTCTTGTTACTGCCATTAATATGTCAGATAAATGAGAGCAAAAGAAAACGCCGGTGCAAACCGACGTTTCAATCTTATATCCAGCCTTCTTCTTTCAACTGCTTTTTATTTTTCTTGCAATCAGGGCATAACTGAAGATCCTTTGTAAAATCCAGTCATTTTTATAAACTTAATCCAAATACAATACGTACATTTTGACAATTGGTATCGACTGAACGCATATAAGGAATAATTTCAGTATAAAAGTCACAAGCAATTTCCGAATGCTTGCAATCTTCCTCAAAATAGTACACTTCCTTATCCCAGTCAAAATTTTGTATTTCCTCTAACGATAAATATGACGTAAAAGCTAAGTCTTCTAACCAAAATGCAGCTTCTTTATCTATATCTAAAGGTAAACCTTTACATTCGCAAATTACGGAAATTTCATTAAAATCGTTCTTGTTATAACCACACAAAATATGAAATAAACCACTATTTCTATTAATCGGAACCATATTATGGCTCCATTTAGAGTTTTTCACCAGATTCCATTTGTTTGTCACAGGATTCTTGTGTTCTATAAACATATAGATATCAGCACCCATCAATCATTTCTCCTTTCTTTCATTATCTGTTCTGGATTTTACTTCATAGCATCCATGTACATTCGGAAAGCCTTTCAGCAGCAACTGTCTTGATTTGAATTTCTGCATAAAATTTCATCTGCCGAAATGTCCCGTCTGTGTCCCGTCTATAGTCAAAGACTTAGGCGGGGTGATTAACTTCTATTAATTATATCCACGATATCGCTAACATGAATGTGATAAGGATGAACCGCGGCACTGTAATTTTCAAACATTTCGACAGCTTTTTCTTTTGCTTCTTCTACTGAAGATGCTTTGACTGGAATGTCAATTCGAGTGGAAAATGTAACAGTGTACGTTTTTTCGCTGCTGTTTTGGCGGTTTTCGTACAGCATTATCAACTCCCCGTAGTTTTTAGCACCTGGCATAAGCTCTTTGATATTTGAGCCGTCGTGATGTTCCGTCACTACATAGATGTTTCTGGTATTGGTGTCGTAATAAGCGCGACACTCCGTTTCATCGATAAACATTGTGTAGTTCTTTTCATCGAACCAATTCTGATTAAACATAATTTTCTCCTTCTTTCTTTATCTGGTGCTATTATTATGAGTGAAAAAGTAAATAAAATAATTCTTATACAGTTACAGACTATACGTTCGATTAGTTGTTCTCAAGATATTCTTCCGTCCGTATCCCGTCAATTTTCCTCCAGGTATCGTTTGCGGAAGTAGCAGTGGAATGATTTTTGATCCAGCATTATTGCGTTCGCGAATAAAAACTGTGAAATAAATGATAAACGGTGAGGATATGAGATATATGCGTTTGGGACAAAAACGGCAGACGAATGGAATATTTCGGGAACCAGACGGTTCCCGAACTTCTTTCGTCAATTGTTCACTTTCTCCATTTCTGCTAATGCTGCGTTATAATCATCGACGGAATAATCTGCCAGGATCTTTTCTTTCGGTACACCGTATTTGATCATATTGCAGATAGCTTTAATAGTAACCTCTGCTCTTTCTTCTTTTATGATTCTTTCCATAACGGTATTCACTTTGGCTTCCTCCATCCTTTTTACTAATTTCATTCCTCTTCGGAATATTCTGATAAAATTTTCTTTAGATAATCTTGTGTGTCAGTCTTTCCAGAAACAGTACAGACAGTTGTGTGGACATTTCTGTCGCGGTCTGTTCAAGAGCTCTGTCTTACAGGACAGACAGTGACAGCCGTTTCTTTTCTGAGGGTTTACGGCCATATCGGCTTCATAGTCGAGTCCCATTTTGTAAATGTCTTCATGACTGACGCAGCCCTGGATGTAGAAGGTTTCAGGAAACCATTCTGCAAGTTTGTCTTCTGCGCATGTGGCAAAACGCATGCCTGTCTTGGCAAGTGCTTTTCCGACCAATTCAATCTGGTCATCATTTGGGAAAAATCTTCCGCCATACATCGATTCAAATCCTTTGGCTCTGTAGCGTTCTCTGACGTGTGGATATTCATCTACGATGCTCATGCGATGACTTGTGATGCCGGTTTTAAGTGACTGGAAGTAATCGAGCATGTGCAGGACTCTGTCGACTCCTTTCTGTGTCGGAAACACAGGATCGACGCGCAGTACTACGTCGCAAAGGTCAGGGCAGATGTCGATGAGATGCTTTGTGTTTTCAAGCTGCGTCTTGTAGTCAGGCACGTTTGGTTCCATGACGGTTCCACCCCATCCTGTGCAAGTTGCGTGTAAGATAATCGGTGTATTTTTCGCCACATCAAACACAGCCTGCGTGAATGCGTTTGTAATATTTTTCGTGATGAGAATTGCACCGTCCATGTATGTCAATCTGTCTTTCCAGCGAAGGTCGATTCCGGCGTCGCCGTATTCTGTTATACCGATTTTCATTTATTGCTGTCCTCCTTTTATCTTAGATATCCTTATTATGACAGATTTCTGTATTTGAAAGACGCCACTCATAATCGTGCATGTTTTCGATTAATTGATTTTTGTATGTTTCCGTTCGTATTATATTTATTACCGATATAGTATCGTTACGAAGTAGTAGCGAGATATAAATTGTCCCGCTTATTCTGACTGCTCCCACGGGCAAGCCCGTGGGGTCCCTGATTGTCAAATGTAGCTTGTAATCGCACATCATTTGCAGGCTTTGGAGTTACAAGTACAAATCTATTCGGATCAGAACTTTCATTAATAACGGAATTCGAGATACTTTATCCCTCTAGGCATCATCCACGAAAGTAACAACAGATTAATTCCCGATCAGGTATCACCCATGAATAAAAAATAGAAAAAAATGCTACAGATATGGGATGATGTATGCGTTTGGAATATAAATGGCAGATGAACGGGAAGTATTTTGTATAGATCAACGTTGTCAACAAATGAAAGGAATCCGGAGCCAGACGGCCCCGGATTTCTTTTTGTTCACTATTCAGTTTTTTGTGATTTTAACGCTGTTTCATATTCCTCGACAGTATATTTCGTTAAAATTTTATCCTTGGATAAGCCAAGGTCAATCATATTGAGGATTGCTTTATTGGTGACTTCCGCTCTTTCCTCTTTTAAAAGCTTTCCCATAACAGTATCCATCTCGGTTTTTCCTCCTTCAGATGTCTTGAGAAAATTAACCCTCTTAGATAACGCAGGAAATTCTTTGGATTCAAACTGCGTTTTTGTGAAGAGCTCCATAAGATGAGATATTTTGGTTCCATCCTTGATCTTAGTATTCACAAAAACTTCATGTAAGCCATCATTAATAGTTACGCCATTTTCCCGGATAGTTTTATCGACATGATAGATCGTCTTATTATATCCAAAGATATCAAATTCCGTAATGTAAACTACATATACATCAACGACATCTCTAAACTTATCTCCGGGATTGCTTTCTCTGACGGTAACACTAGCAGCATTGAATCTAGCTCTTCGAAGATGATCATCATTGTCTGCCCGCTGAATCTCAATATTACATTTCGATTCATCTCCCATTGTACACATGGCATCCAGACGGACACCGCGGCCATAAAGGTTACTGATTGTTCGCTGTGTAATAACGGACTCTACCACAAGATTTTCATCTTCCAGGATTGTTCTTAATATCTCCTGTACTGCCGGAATATCCTGCGCAACGGCTTCAAAGAAAACATCCTCGAGGAGTCTCATTTCCTGTACTGCATCAATTTTCTTTTGTAGTTCCATATTCAGTTTCCTTTCTCATTATACCACAACTACATGGAATTGATAAATTATTTTTGCTTTTTGTCCCTCCTTCTATCTTGAATACTCTTATTATGAACGATTTCCGCATTTGAAAGATTTTATTATTATTCTCGTACATATGTTCGTTTAGTTGTCCTCTATATATTATTATTGATTGGAATAGTAGTACCATTCCGCAGGCTTTTTCCGGATATGTCCCGTTTATGCCCGGTTCGCGTATACTAAAGGATAAACGTTGCGAAAAAAGTTATTCGATGCCGTGGTGTATGCGTTTGGGGCAAAAACGGCAGATGAACGGGACAATATACGGCGCATTTGTCGAAAAACGTTTTATGAAGGGGACAATAAGTTATCCTTTTTGTTCTGCCTTTTTTGACGAGAGGGACAATATATAGTTCTTTTCGGAGAATATGTGAGGGGAACGTGGGCGGAAACTGCGTATAAAAGGGACAATATATTATCCCGCTTATAAAAAGAAACGCGTATAAAAGGGATATACTATTGTCCCTTTTGTTACGCCGTTTTTATGTGGTCTGCGTATAAGAGGGACAATATATTATCCTTCTTTTTATGCGGTCGCGTGGGGAAAAGACGGAAAAAGGATACGCTGAAAGGGACAATATTATTGTCCCTTTCGCGGAATATGTGCGTAAGAGGGACATTATATTGTCTCTCTTATTACGCCGTTTTTGAGCGAATCGTGCATGAGGGGAACAATATTATGTCCCTTTCAGATAAATGACGGAAAATGTATTAAAGGGGCAATATATTGTCCCTCTTGTGAAATACGCGGGGAAACGCAGTAAAAATGAGGGGGACATAATATTGTTCCTTTCGCGCAGATAAACAGTGCATAAGGGGATAATATATTGTCCCTTTCGGATACGAAAGATAATAAGAGGAATATATCATTGTCTCCTTTTGTTGCGCCGTTTATGTGCGGAAAGCGAATTTGGGGGCAATATATTGGTCCCTTTGTGTATACGGACAGCGAATGAACGGGACAATATAGTGTTCCTTTCGAGTTTTAGCCCTCTTTTTTTGTTGCGGACAGGATAATGTATCATTCATTTTATGCGGAAATGCCGAGAAACGTACAGGAAACGCAGGTGATATTTTATATGGGAATGATGTATACGTTTGGAGAATAGGCGGAATAATACGGGAAATGGGAGGCTTATACCAGCTTTTCCAGTGTTTTTCCGCTATTTTTTATCCGGAAGGGCAACAATCGCTAAAGGATCCGGTAATGTGCCGTTATCGAAGTTTACGCGGATTCCTGCGGAGTAACGGGAATAGTCGGGAAACGATACGGGAATGAGCTGGACGTTTTGATGGAAGAAACTGCGATAAGATGCGAAAACGGCAGATTACCGGCATTCCTCTTCGTTTTCCGTCTTCGAAGATATACGCAGATGAATACTGGGGAAAATATAAAAAAATGATCGGTGAACGCTTTGACTTATGATAGTGAGGTTCGTAGAGGGTGCATGGACGGGACATTGCGCGGATTGCTTCTCGAAGCGGTTTTGTGCGGAGAAAAATTGAGGAATGGCTCGCGGATTGCGTGGCCGGATATGGTTAGATACGTAGAGGGTGCGTGGACGGGACATTGACGGGATACGGACGGGGCGAAAACGGATTGGAAACTTATACCAGATTCCAAGTGGCTTTTTCGCAACTGTTCTGTTATGTTTCCATAACACTCATTATGGAAACCGAAAATTACTACTGAAATCATTCATTTTACATAAAAAACAAAACACAGCGATACGACATTTTTATTATATAATGTCAGAAACCCTACAAATACTAGATTTTATTTATAATTGCTACCTTCTACCTTCACTTAAAATAGCGGTAAAACCGCTATTTTATTTCTATATATGGAATTTTATTTCAAAACACATTTTTCTCTGATTTTTCTGATTCCAGCATCGAAAACGTCTATTTGTGGTTGTTTTTTATGGTTTAGGAAACATTTTTTGCCATTTCGGGAGCTATCCGACCTTCTTAATTTCTTATTTTTATCGAACATATATTCTTTTTAAATTCCATAACGGAAAATCTTTTCGATATAGTTTTCTTTCATAATAATGGCACACAAATAAAGGAGGTATATCAAAATGGGTTATGCTATTGTTGGCGTCGGAAAAATAAAATCCATGGCAAAAATGAATGCGGCATCCGAACATAATCTGCGCCTGGCAGATGTTCCGAATGCAGATAAGAATTTAGAGTATTTGAATGATGAGCTTGTGTCCACAAATGGAAAAAGCTATACCGAATTGTTTCAAGAAAAAATCAATTCTCTTGAATATTACCAAAATCACAAACCCAAATCCAATGCAGTTCTTGCCATAGAAGTTGAAATGTCATTTTCTCCTGAGGATAAAGGTAAAATCGATGTTGAAAAATGGAAAAAAAATAATGTTGACTGGCTTAGGGGATATTTTAATAAAAACCCTCTTGTCTATGGTGATAATGTAATTAATGTCGTATATCATGGTGATGAAACTACGCCTCACATTCATGCAATCGTTGTCCCCATAGATGAAAAAGGACACTTGAATGCTTCGGCATATATCGGCGGACCTCGTATGATGCGTGAGCTACAAACATCTTATGCAGAGTGCATGAAAGAACGTCATGGACTCGAGCGCGGCACCGAATATTCCGTGGCAAAACACGAGCAGGTGAAAAGTTTTTATACCGCATTAACAACCGCCATGGGAGAACGGACAGCTCCGGAAATTCAGCCTGGTGAAACTATTGAGCAGTATCAGAAACGCGCTGCCGAGGTTATCAAGGAAATCAATACCGAGAAGTTTGCCCTCAAAAAACAGATGGAAAAAGAACGGATTGAAGCTGTTAATAAGGAACGTTCCAAAAGTCTTTCTGCCAACGAGGGGCATAAACGTAATATGAAACAGCTTCATAAGCTTGAAAAGGAGCATGATGAGTTGGTACGCGAGTACGGCGAAATACCGCTTATTAAACAGAAACTGGAAACCGTGGAGAGTTTGCGGGAAGCATTCAACACATATCCTGATGAACAGGAACGTGAACGCGTAAAACAAGACATGAACCGGTACATCACGTTTGGTCAAAAAGAAAGAAAGAAGAAAAAAGAACACGATCGTGTCAAAGAAAGATAACAAAATGACCGCACCTCGTTTTGAGAGAGCGGTCATTCTGATTTATGAAATTATAGAGTCTCAAATTATACTATTAATGATTGTACGTAAGCATAATCTTCTTCTATGTACCCTCGCTCACACATAGATTGCATCTGTCTGATATAATATCCATTTTTGTTTTTTCTGAATTCAATCGTATATCTTCGATTGTTGTCTTTTCTAACAAACCTATAAATGGCACAAATATCTTTATTTACCAGATTAGCATAAGTCGCAACACAATGATGCATTTCTACACCCTCTTCTATTATCTTACGTTTTGTTTTAATCCATGTAAATTCATCTGTAGGCAATAATTTTTCCAATTCCTTAAACTCTGTATTTTTTGGAATTGTAATTGTTGGGGTATATTTGTTTTTTATAATTACAGCATAGTCATCATGAAGTTCTTTCATCTTTTTTGCACTTGTAAATGTTAAACGTATCTTTTTATGTAATCTATGACAAAAACGGATATAATCTTGTACTGTATATCTTACCGTTTCTTCTGAGACTTTCTGTTTTTTGCCATAAATACTTATATTCTCCCAATAACTGTTTTCAGTAAAACGGCTCATTAAGATTTCGAAAAATACGGCATCCAAAATTGTGAGCGATTTAGAATGATCATTTAACCAATCCCATAAAATAGTATATCCCGCAGGCTCAATTCTTTTTCGTAATTTGAAATATGCATAACAAATCTTAATATCTACTTTGTTCCAAGGAATATCTTCTGTATTTTTATAATAAGACGTCATAACCTCTTTTAAAGTATGTTTGCCTTTGAATTTAGAAAGAGGAATCGGAGGAATACAGGTATGATATTTATTATCATTCTTAGTATTTTTCATAATTCTAAGGACATCCAGATAAATTATATTATCCTCTGCTAACATTTCAAAATATGGATAAAGAAAATCGGTAATCGTACTTCCATAAACAGAAATCAATTTCATAATTTCCCGCAAATTAATGGGAATTAATGTTGATTTTTCTTTTATTTCTTTATAAAATTCACCGGTATTATAAAAGTATACAATTTTATCCGATTTATCTTTTTTACCATAAATAAGTTTGAAATTATCTTCCCATTTAAACGAATCATATTTCGTCAAATGAATCGTTATAGCATTATTCGAGAATAAAATTTTTTTATAAAACGTTTCTCTATAAATTTCTATATTAGATTGCAGATTTAATGATTGCAATTTTTCTTTTTCTTCAAGCGATATCGGAAAGTGATTTTGATAATAATCATCTCTCTCCCATGATTCCTTGTCAAAATTCTGCATATCACATCCGGAAAGCATAATACCGGCTATTGTCTTTTTATAAGATTGTATATCATAATGATACTTACGGATCAAATCCAAAGACCATCCCCAGGCAGAAAAAGCATACAATCCGTCTCTTTGTTCCTCAGATAACGGAAGGGATTCCATTACATATGGCATAACTTCATCTATATCTGCATGTCTTTTGGCTATAATAACACGTTCAAATGAATGTATAAAATCATCCAAATCAAAACCTATTGGACACTTTGCAATTACTGCTTTTGCCTGTGTGAATGTTTCGCAATATTCATATATATTCAGTACTTCTTTGCAATATTCTGGAGATTCAATATAATTATAAACTTCTTCAAATTCCTGTAAAGAAATAGGATGAATCACAGAATCATTATAATTCCATACATGATAAAATAATGTGAAATATAATTTTTCTGTATGATTATCTATTTTTGAAATAATTTCCTGTAATTCATCTGCATTTAAACATAATAATTCTTCTTTATCAATACATTTAAGTATCCGATAAATGGCATTTAATCTGTTAAGTGACATTTCGGAGTTTTCAAAAAACCCAACGATGTTATTTTGTTCTCCATACATTGCCTTTGCTTTTTCAACTAATTTGATTTGTCCTTTGCGCATTTGTATACTCCTTTTAAAAATGTACATTTAAAATTTTGCAGCAAAACCACACTTTTTATGTTGTATGGTGACTCACTTTTTTATACGACGTCTTTCTTCTATATTCATTAATTTTATGTTCTTCCCTTTCTCCGCAGATTTCTCACAGCGGCCACATCCGAATCATCCGTCTCTGCATATATCGTAGTTGATGTTATGTTCCGGTGACCGAATTGCTTTTGCACGAGACTTATATCATGCGTTGCCTTTAATAGAGACATACCGCACGTATGCCGCATTTTGTGTGGAGTAAATTTTTCTGCATTCGTTACTGCAGAAGCAGTAGCGTATTTTTTAATCAGTATTTCCACTGATCTAACAGACATTCTATGTCCTTTGTTTTTCCCCACGAACGATAGCAACAGCGCATCTTCATTATCAGCGACAATCTTTTTGCGTACCTCAAGGTAATCCAGAATATATTCCTTTGCTTTATCTGAAAAATACACGATGTTGATGTCGCCGCCTTTGCGTTGAACGGTCATGCGGCATCTCTGCAGATCAATATCTTTGATGTCCAGCCCGACTAGCTCCGAAACACGCACACCGGTATCGTAAAGCAAATTTACGATAAGAATATCTCTGGACGCCGTCATGATAGTATCACGGTATTTGATTTCCCGATCCGTAAGACCGTGCGCCATATCTACTGAGTACATAAACTTTTTCGTATCCGTTTCATCCAGATAGATTCGCGGAGACTTTTTATGCTTCGGTCTGATCACGCCATCGACCGGATTAGCCCTCAATTTTCCGTTTTTGATAAAATATACGTAAAATGCAGAAATGGCCCGTAAATAAGCCCGTAAGGTCTCGTCATTGTCGCCTGCGAATCGTAGTGTATGCATAAAAGAAATGATGTCGTCGGAAGTTAATAATGCCAGATCACCGAAATCAATTTCCTTTGGGTTTTTCTGAATAATTTCGTTATCAGTTACCCATACAAAAAATGTATTAAGCTGCCGCGAATAATTTGCCAGCGTAGACGGAGCTCTGGATAGCGAAATCGCATTCATATACTCGGTGACTGCCTGAGGAAGAGAAGTAGATAATTCCGTCACAACAGACATATTCTTTTTGTCACGTTCCTTAAAATAGTTTTTACCCATATCTGCGTACCTCTGAGTTAAAAAAATACATTGCTTTACATAATTATTATGAAAGATAACTCAAAAATGCGCAAATTTCTTCACACAAATAATCTATGGAAAAGAAGTAAAAACATTTTCCATATATGGATTTTGGGTAAATGTTTTTAATTGATGTGAAGGACCATAGCAATATGATTTGAGCATGGATCTGGCGAAAACGGCACGTTGGCAGGAAAAGTTTTAAACGAATGTGCTGAGTGAAATATTCGTATACGAAAAAATAATTCCACAGAGAATACAAATATATTGGAACGGAATATGAAAATATAACCAAACGGAATGTGAATATTCCAACGAATATAAAAAAAATATAACTTCAGATGTCATTCATTAAACAAAACAACATTCTTTTCGTAACTTCGAAAAGATGCGAACACATATTTGTATAAAAATACTCTCCCATTTGCAGTTATATGTTATAATATGAGTTGAAATCATTCATAATAAGTATATGAGGATAAAATATTCATTAGATAAAATCGCAACTATAATTAAAAAATTTGGAAGGAGACTCTATTTATGATTTCACCAAACTATATGTGTTCTGTAAGCCTAATGGATAATAAAACAAAAATAATGGGTAATATTGATTTTGCAAATAAAATTGCAGAAATCACGAAAATATATTTGAGGCAAGGCTTAAGTTTATATGACGCCCAAGAAAAACTTAAAAACACGTTATTGGAGAAGTTTGGCGCGAATTGGTATGAGAAAAGTGGTGAAGCTGTTAATTTTATCATTGAAAATGAATACGCGAATGCTGAAAGAATAGCTTTGCCGGCATTTGACGTAAGACAATATGAAAAAGATAGAAAATTAAATGTTATGTATTGAAATAAAAAACAACCCTTCTCTCATTCTTAGAGATTAAGGGTTGTTTTTATTTATTTTTTAATTAAGGCGCTGGTGAAATATAAAAACAACTATCGTAATAATCTCTGTGGCGAAGGAATACGTTTCCGACACCTTTTACTGTGGAGCAATCGATGGACCAGGTCTGATAAGTTCCATCATATTCAAATTCACCGATATATAAAAGTGCGTGATTTCCGTTCGGATCATAATGCACTATGATGTCTCCAGGCAAATTCTTTGAAGAATCAAATTTTCCATTCAGCATAATTCGAAATCCATCTGTTGTATATATGCCACCCAATTCATCAATCCACAAATTAGAAGTAAAACCGGAGCAATCTGACAAATAACAAGGGCCGCTCTTGCTTATTAAACAAGGTCCCTCTAAAGGACAGTTGTGATGCGTTTGGCTATACCCTATTTTTCCTACATAATTTAATCCTCTTTCTACAACACTTAATCGTTCTTCTGACAGACCAGGATAGTTTTCTCTAATCTGTTTCATAATCTCCTGCGTATCGGCAGATGTTAATGCCTGTCCGCCAAGCGTCGTCGTAAGATCAAAACCATACAGATCTTCCCAGTCCATGTTGTATTTAAGAAGTGTTAATTCAATATTCTCTTCGGTCCAGCCTTCCCAATCTTCTCTTTCATTAGGATGTGTACATGCGGCATCAATATCAAAAATATCCTGCGCTGTCTTGAATACATTTGAATCATTGAGAACGAATTTATTGCTATCCTTGTGGATAAACGCTCCATCTTCTACTTTTCCGGCAATCATTACACCGGTCTCTTCGGCACCAACTTCTGCATCTGTAAATCCGTATATTACACCGGTTATTTTTGCCTTCAGATGACCTCCGCAATAACGCCCATGATGATCTCCCACGCATTCGTGAGTCACATGATAAGTGCGAGATTCAACATCTGTTGCCTGATAAGGATTTAATGCTATGTGCCCTATTTCCGGGTGTCCGGGTACATCAATTACCCACTCCGGATCAATATGCGTTTTGGTCTCTCCGACAACCTCTGTAGTGAGAACAAAATATCCTGCATCATTCCATGAAAAACCTGTTACGTATTCTTTATCACCAGTCAAACTCTTAACAGCATCGGAAATTCCACTTTCGCTTGGCTCCGAATAATCTTCAATTTCGTCTGATTTACTGTCTTGAAGTTCAGTTTTCCAACAAGCAGCGTTATCTGAGTTATAAATATTTCCAAATCCAGCAACGCTATCTGCAAAGCAATATTCTGTATTTATGATATTTCCGGATTCATCTTTATCAAATTCCATATTGTTTTTTCTTAATGGATATACGCCGCCGGCTGTATGGAGATTTCCGTCTTTGTCTTTTACAGCTATGCCATTTTTATCGTAATAAAAATTCTCGTAAATCTGACAACCACCTAAATCATAATCGGGACACTGTGTTACTTTTACGGATGTGTTGTTTTCACCATCGACGATCGTTGTGTCCGGATCAAAAGAATCTTTCGTTACTTTGGTCGGTAAAATGACGTACTGAAGATCAATGATCTCCTGATGAGACATATTGAATAGATCCTGCGCATAAGCAATCATGCTGTTCGAAGCCCATGATTTTATATCTCCATTAATTTTTTTATTGGATGCCGCAAATGTAGCTCCGGACTGTTTTGCATTTGCACTTTCACTTCCGTCTACAGCTTGTCCGTCATCGTGAGTATCCTCTGCTTCTGTACTGAACATTGTGTAAATATCTGCCATACAGATAATTTCCTTAATGTTACTGGTTCTTGCTGACCCATCTTTTGTTTTGTAAATCAGCTCTACACCACCGTTTATATTGTTCATAAATGACGCTGTATTGTCGTTTTCGAGATCAAAATTACCGAACGGATTTGCAGTAAATCCGGATAAATCATTCCATTTTACATTATGCTGTCCCCAGAAAATTCTTGGAGCACCGCTTTCCGGCACATATTCTGCCGCGGTTTTATAAGTGGAGCCGTATTTTAAATTATAATCAGTAAGATCCACGCCCTGAGTATCGTTAAGCAGACTATCAGTCCATTTAGTTTCCATTTCCTGTAAAGAGTGCATCGTTTTGTCCATTATTGGATCACCAGTGCTGTCTTCGTCATCTGTGGTCTCAAAGCCAAGAATGAAATCAATTGGAGCTGATATGATAACAACCGCTGCGCCCATTATAAGAAAGGAGCCTCCAAGAACATAAATTAGTGTTTTTTTAATATATGCTTTTGCAAGAGAAACTGCCCCAATTAAACTAAAAATTGATTTAAACACATTACCCAGTATTTTTGTTGTTCTTGCGACAGCTTTACCAACACGGCCAACCGTCCTTCCAATGAAACTATTCGTCCTTAAGAAACCAGGAGCAAAACGATTCCATTTTCCTGCCAAGGAGGCAAATCTTGCCTGGCGGGCATTTCTTCTGGCTTTTTGCCTATCTTCTCTCTTTTTCTTTTCGTTGGTTTTCTTTTTCTCTTTTTTAGAATCCTTTTTATCTTTCTTTTCCCGATGATGATTTTTTAAATCATCTATTTTGCCACCAATCTTTTTTGCTCCGGAATCTATTTTTCTGTATCCTTTTCCAAACGCAGTATCTCTCAAGAGCCTTGTATTGGCACCATAACCAATTAAGCGACCGCCCCATTTACCAAGCTTGCCGATAACACGTCCAGTTGTGACCGCCATCAGCCATGCAGCTTTTACGGTCGATCGTACTGTTTGTACAGTTTGTTTGATATTCATGTATCCGGCGAGAACCTGACTGTCCTGTCCAAGTTTATGTGCAATCATAGAGCGAAGAGTTTTTCCTGTACTCACCGCACCTTCTGTGGATTTTCTACCTGTTCTATCTCTTCTGGCAATTTGATGGATTTGTTCTCCAATAAGCTTCATTTCGGCTTTAGAAATACTGCTGATTCCTAAAGCACGGGCTATTTCACTATAATCATTGCCTTTTCTTGCGCGGCGATACAATCTGTCAAATTTCGTTAAATCCCATACACCGCTTCTGTTGGAAGCCATCCCGCTTCTTTGGAGCATTTTATAAATATCCTCCATAGAAGCTCCTGCTTGTTTTCGAGAAGAAAAATCGATTCCAGCAAATCCTTTTGTTTTCAGCAGTTGATTAAGTTGTCCGTAAGCCCCGGTTCCGCTGTTTAATTCTCGTTGAGTCTTTCTGATCAAAGCATCTCGTTTGACAGAAGCAAGGTTGGAATAGCCAATATTATTAATGTAAGTGGATATCCCGGACATTTGAGCTTTTCCCTGTCCTTGCATTGACTCCCTGTTACCTTCTTCTATGGACCCCACAAAGACAGTACCAACAGATTTAATCATATCGGTAGCAACATTGCCTGTATATTTATTTACCAAAGTCAGTTTATTAAATTGAACGTTAGTTTTATCTCCTGTTGAATTTGAAGAAGGAAGCGTATAATGGTTCTGAGACTGTTCTTTGTAACTTAGCGCATCTTTGCGAGAGTCACCATTCTGCAACATTTTTAATCCAGAAGATTCATTCTTTGAATCAGTTTTTACCTCTCTATGATCCGAAAAAGCAGGTCTGTTTGTCTTGTTTGCTGCATGCAGTTGTTCCGCTTCTTTGACATCACCATAAGAAGAAAATAAGCTCGCTCCGGTTCCAACCTCGGTAACGGTTACATTTTCTCTGCGCTCTCTTCGATCGATCTGTTTCCGAATAGCTTCTTCTTTTTCTCGTCTGTCTCTTTCGTCTATTGATATACCTTCATTAGAATACGTCGTTGCATCATTATTTCGATAGGAAGTATTTTCTCCGGAACGATCCGTAGCGCTGCTTTCGGCCAGCGCCGAACGATCAAAACCCCCTTCGTTGTGAGATTCGTGTTCCGGCGTATTCTGTCTTTCAGCACTTTGTCCATTAGAATGAGAATTATCTGATTCTTCAACTTTGTACTCTTCTGAAAAAGATTCATCAGGTTTCGTATATTGTTCTACCGAATCTTTTTTATGTTCTTCAGAATGCGAGGAATTCTCTTTATTGGATTCTCCAGAATACTCAGATTTTTCCCTATATTCTTCTGAATGTGAGTTGTCAGGACGATCATCAGCCGATTTTTCAGTTTCGTACTGTCCAAATTCGCTATTCGCATCGATATCGCGCTGCTCAGGTTCGCTATCTGCTTCCGTGCCGCGCTGTTCCTCAATATCTGCATTATTTTCTATTTCTGATTTTTTCTGGATAGACGGCGCGTTATCGGAATCTTCTCTTAAGGATTCCTCTGTCGCTTCGGGCGCGTGTTCATCACCGGAATCAATGTTCTGATTCTCAACAGACGACCCTTCAACATCTTCTTCCTGAACGGGAGGAACTTCCGGCGAAATATCAGGTTCTTTAATATCCTCTTCTGTCTGTGGAATATCAGTAGATTCAGATACTTCTGCTTCATTTCTTTCACCGGACGCAAAATCATTGTTATGATCTACAACTTCCTCTGCTGCGACTTCATTCCCTATTTCATTGGATTTATCATTTTCAATACTCTGAATAACTTCCTCTGGATTGAAATTGACTTCAAAATTTCCACCCTGTTCAAAATCTTCCTCGGTCAGTTCAGGAGCATCCTCGGGAATCTCTTCGAAAGGAACGTCAATTGGGTCAGGCATGCGGTTAGGTCGTTCGTCATCGGATGAATGCTCCTGATCGAATTTATTCTTTCTATATTCTTCAAGAAAATCATCAACATTCAGCGTACCATCGGCGATTTCTTTTTCAAGTTCGGAAATTTTATCAAAATCTTTTCTCTCGATTGCAAGAATATAATGTCCATCCCTATCATAAAAACCATGAGCTTTAATTTTTTTCTTTTTTTCCAAAAAAGCTATTGCTTCATCCATAGAGAGACCAGTTACGCTCAAAACATCATAATTATTAAAATTTCCTTGGATGTGAAGCTTTTTTCCCATATTATGATTGGTCAAAGCATTCAAAATAGTCACTCCGGTTACTTTTGCAGCTTCCGCAATCAATCTATTCAGATCACAAACCACTTTGAGCATTTCTTGGTTCATTTTATCATCATAAACACTCATATTATTTTACCTCCTCAATGGAATATTTTTTGAACAAATCTTTTTTCTGTACCGCCATCCTCTCGCGATATTCATACAAAGAATTGATCCTGTCTGAAAAAGTCCCGATAATTTTATCAACGCGCTTGACGTCACATACTTTAAGCAATTCTGCTCTAATAATTTCCGGCATCAGTTTCAGATTAGTGAAGTCTATATTATCCAGCTTTTTCGTCAGTTTTAACTGTTCTTCGTGATAATCGCAAAATGGTTTGGAAAAATTGTATACCGTATAATTGCACTCGATTGGCTCATCGAACCACAAAGAATTACCATTATCAAAAATCGGAGCAGGACCTAAATATTCTCCCGTCGTCGCATCCCTGAGAAAGCCAAAATTCCCCAAATGTCTGTCTGTATTGTTGATGATGTAATCGAATGCGATCATGTTATCAAGAAATTCTTTAACGTTATGCATTCCGAGTTCCTTGCAAACGTATGTGAGCCTGATGTATCTTGCTTCCTGAGGATGTCCTTTTGGGATCAGATAGGCTGCTGGGACAAACTCCTGATTATCTTTCAAAAAGTTTTCGCATACACTTGCCGGCTTATCTCCTACAAGTCCCAAAAAATAAGGGACCGCATTCAATACAGGGAAACACTGAGCAACTTTTGAGCAGGCAATTTCGTTATAGGGTTCTTGAAAAAAAGGTGCTCTCCCGAGCTTAAACAGATAATCCAGGTCGTTTATTCTTTTCCAGGCCTTTTCCGTAATGCCATTTGTGGTTAAGTCCGGAGAAATAAAATCATTGCCGTAAATTTCATTTTTCAACAGTAGATTTCCGACAGATTCCGAATAACCGTTTGCGCGGAAATCAACATCTTCCCATTTAACCGGATCTTCTTCTGTTTTTATCCAGTAACAGTCCGTTAAATTCACACAATGACATGATATGGACAATTCAAATGAACTGTTCTTTCCTGTAATTTCATACAGCTTGTCTATATGAGGCCTGCTTTGTGAAATGCATCTCTTTTGCAACCAGTCTTTTAACTGTTTTCCATCCGGATCCTGCATATTGTAAGGAAGCAGTTCGGGCGTAAATATTTCGCGCATTCGCACTACGTTATTTTTAGAAAGATTGAATGATAAAATTGGATCATTCTTTTTAAAAAGCAAATAATCCATGGTTTTTCCTTTCTGAAATTAATGTTCTTCGCTACTATTATTATGAAAGATTCTTGATACGAACGTTTTATGTAAAAAAGCGCCCGAATAAGGGGCGCTTTCGTGATAAATTCTAAAACATGAATTCTGTTACAGGAACCGGAGGTACGGTGTTGAATCCATTTGCTACATTCAACATCTTTGTTACCTTGTCTTCCGTCAGCTCCACACCGGATACTGCTGGAGTCAGATAAGAATAAAAATAAGATGTACCTTCTTTGGTGTTTTCCACCGGTATTCCGATAAAATACGGCAGTTTATTGCTCTTACAGAATTCTTCTACTGCGGAAACTCGTTTAGCAAGTTCGGTATCTTTTAATTTTAATACTGTTTCGTTCATAATTTTCTCCTCTTATTGTTCCAAATTTCTGATAGGATTTTATTTTTGAGTTTTCTTACTTTTTCGATCTGATTTTTTGCTTAGATATTTTTATATATGATTAATAATCTTTTTATTCACTGATTGGCAACCAATTTACGATTGCAGGCGCATTAGCTAAATTCAGCTTTCTCTGTAAATCTTTTTGCATTTCCTGTATGTCTTTAATGGTAGGCGGTACGTTTTTAAAATCGTATGACGCAGTATGTACTCCGTTTTCCGAAAAAAATACAACTAAATGTTTCATAATACTTCATTAACCTCCTAAATTTTGTTTAAAACGATAAAATATTACAGACGCTATGTTATGTTTTTATAATTTTTCTCCTCTTATTGTCCGAAATTCATTGCTTGTTCCAAGGCTCCAAAAATATTGAATCCGGAAGAATTTTCTGTCTGACCTGGTACAGTGTTATTATTTTTTTGCGGTACTATAGGCGTTGAGGTAAATGATTTGTTGTAACTTATTTTGGGTATTGTCTCTTCGACTTTTGGCATATTGGGAACAACTGTGGCTTCAACAGAAATTTTTTCCGGCTTGACAACGCTTTCTATCGTTTTTTCTTCCGCATTCATTTGCTGCACTCTGGTGGCAGTCACACGCTTTTTTCTATTTTCAATACCATCAACCACTGCTAATGCTGCTTTTTCCGAAGTACGGAAATAGCTTTCGAGCTGGCTTTCTTCTACTCTTGACCTAAGCAGATTTTTGATGAAGCTGTTCATTTGCCTTTTATATACGGATCGCAAGATTTTTATCACATCCGCGTCTTCTTTGTTATCAAGAGTAAATCTGATTTTCAGCGACCCTTTTGGAATTATATCAGCCTGTGTTTTTACAATCGGGATCTGAGATTTTCTTTTTCGTGCATAATCCCTCAATACCGTTTTGAGCACTTTAGAAAATTCTCTGCTGCCTGTCCCCTCGCAACTGCAAATGGACAGGTAATACATCATAAGGTCATGGTCGTGACGGGAATAAATCCGGACATAGAATGTAGTTTTATTAGCCATAGGCACACTCCTTATCCAATATTGATTCGGTACATGTAGTAACCTCTGACATTCGCAAAAATATAAGAAATGTCATCGTTTCTGTTACAAGGAATGATATTGAGAGTTTCAAAGCCGGATAATTTTTCCTTAAAATAAGGATACCATGCAGCACCGGTTCCTCCGGAAAGTGTAAGGTAATCCACTTCGCTGAAATAATTATATACTTCCACCAGCTTTGAAATCGCCATGTCGCACACTTCCATGCTGGAAGCTTCCAACAAATCAGCAAAGTCAACCGGGTACGATCTCATATTCTTCCGATCCAGTACCTTTACTTCTCCTGTTTCGAGATAATTTTGCATAGCGGGGATTGTTACCGTAACACCGTATTTTTGATGAATTTTTTCAGCAGTGCGATTGAGTACTTCCAACATACTTAGTTCCTCGAAAGTCTGGCAGTCTGCCGGGTTGATCTCTCCGCCTTTAATATATGCGGTATCTCCTGTTTTGAAACCGGGATCGAACACAAGGATTCTTGAACGGAAAATCGCTTCAGAATCAAGTGTCTGAATACCGTTCTTGTCCACAACCAGGGAAATCAGAGCTCCCATCGGCTGCTGCATTACAAAGATGTCATTCTCCGTCAGCGTAAATTCATAATGTCTCCAGTCTTCACGCCCCATCTTGAGATCAAAGCTGTAATTATCTGCGAACACTTCCTTAATATATCTTGCGTCATCGAGCATATATGCGGAAGGAAGTCCAGTCTGCACGACAATTCTCTTTCCTTCTGGGGATCCGTAAGAGTTGCTCTGAAGTGCCATCGCCAGACCAACGCGGGCAGCGATTTTAAATGTTTCACTGTAATAATGATTCCTTCCGAACAAAGTCGGATCATTGTCGCTTGCGGTTTCAATGGAAAGCATCTTTTCTGCTTTTTCACCTACAGCGTAGATCTCACCGTTTTCATCACGGTACAGAATATCTGTGTCCAAAGGTTTTGCGAGTGCTACCGCATTCTTTGGCAACTTTTTTGCAAATTTGGGAAAGGTAAACAGAGCGTTCTGGCTCATTCCTTTTACGGAAGAATAACCGATATCGAGACCGATTACCCACTGATCCTGTCTTCTGCTGGGATTCTGCCGGATTGCCGGTCTCTGTCCGTTTAAGGTCTGTGACTGAATGATGGTCCGTGTCTTAAAAGCTTTTGTATCCATATTTTTGTCCTTTCTTGGCTAGTTTTCTTTATCTAGTATTATTATGACACATTTTCCGAAAAACTGATTTTTCTGCACAGAAATTATAACTGGTATACTGTTTTGAAAATGAGTTGCTTCTTTTCGTCATCCCATCCGGTAATTTCAACAATTTCCCTAATCTTAAAATGCGACATAAATACGATAGTTTTCAGTTCTTTCAGCATATACATAGCCTGCTCTTTGGAATATTTGCTTTCATAAGTAACGTAATCCGCAAGTTTATCTATCGCATCTTTCGCAGACGGCGCATGGACGGTACAGCTGCAGATGTGGCCAGTAGAAGCAGCGTTTAAAAAATACCATGCCTCTCCGCCCTTAATCTCACCGATAATGAAGTGATCCAGATCAGTAAGCAATCCGTTTGTGGCCTCTTCCTTTAATCCATAAGCCGGACGGCCATTTTTGCTGTTCGTGATATGCTGGAACATAAAATCGGGATGTTTGTTTGAAAATAATTCTTTGCTTTCCTGAATAACCAATCCGGACATATTATAATAAATCAGATCAAGCAATACATTCAATAGATTCGTTTTTCCTGATGCGCCTTTGCCGCAGATTACGACTCCTGTGGTATTAATTTTTTCAATAAGGTAATTTGCCACCTTCCTCGTCATAACGCCTTTTTCTATCAAATCATCAATAGTATATTTATTTTTTCTTATCTTTCTGATATGTAAATACGGAAAAGGCGAAGAATTTACATACTGTGTGGCAATATTCATTCTCAGAATGAATTTGGGGCTTGTATATTCGTCTGTAAACACATGGTAGGCTTCATTCGCGAGATCCAAACCATATCTTATGGCCAAGCTATTAATGTAGTTGATATAATCATTTGCATTAATGAATCCTACATTAGAAGTCATTCTTTTCCCATTTACTTTTACTCGGATATGTTTCGGGTCAATAACCTTAATGTCGCTGATCTCATCTGATTCGATCAGCTGATCAAGCACATAATTTTTGTAAACGGCACTGTAGACTTTATCGAGCAGGAGTTTTATATCTCTGTCGGTGATATTCTGATACAGACGTCTTGTAGTATCTTCTACATTCTTCATGAAGTTTTCGGGTGTAATATCACCAACCTGCGCTTTAAAGTAAAGTGCTTTTTCGACGCCGGTCGTATAATAGGAAATGATATGTGAACACATCTGTGTGAAACGTTCGTATCCGGCGTCCGTGATCGTCTGGGCATCAAATCCAGCTGCATCATAAATCATTTCTTTATAATCTGAAGCTTTGGGTTCGGGGACGTCCATTTGCGAAATCAAATCCACTTTTGCAACTGGTTCTGCCGATGCTCCAGAATCAGCGTAATCAGCTCTGTTGGTAATATTTATGGAAAATGTATTTTCAAACGAAGCAAGAAAGGTATTTAATATATCCTGATGAATCTTATATCCTTCCTCATCCTTTGCAACCCAGTTGGAAGCTTTCAAAACTCTTCTTACCAGCGGAAAACACAATATTTCATACTTAAATAAATTATCGTTATTCAACCCTCGAATGGACAAAACATTCCCCTCTGAAAAAATTGTCTCGAAGAAATCTAAAATAAAATGATTGATTTTGATAAATTCGATATCTTCGCATAAAAATTCCAAAGAGAAAGATAAAGCCTTAATATGGTCGCCGTCAATTCCAGGCTCCAGTTCGCGAAATCTGTCTTTAAAAAGATCCGCCCATTGATATCCGTTTTCTCCCGGAACGACACACATGTAATTTCCTTCCGGTGTCGTAATTTTATCTTCTTTCCATACTTTTACATTAAAATTTTTAATTTCCATATTTTATCCTCCATAATTATTATGAAATACAAAAAATAAAAACATCGAAAATTTCTGTGCAGAAATTTGCATTTCAAAATACTTCTGATATAATAAAGGTATGAATTGATTGATCAATTTCACTGTGCAGTATATTTTATAGGCGGCACCGAACAGCCCGGTTTTATGCGAAAATCTGCAGGTTTATCCGTAAAAACGAATCACAGTCTTATTTTGAAAATTATGACGTTGATGGAGGACCTTATCCAAAACTAAAAAGGGAGTTTGTTCGTGAACAAATTGCATATTTTTAAGATAAGAAAAAGGCAGCTTACGGCTGCCTTTTTAAATGCATTACATTTTCTACATCAACAGGGATTCCCCACTGATCCAACATTCTTGCAATGATGATCCGATGACACATCTGCTCGCGCTCGCAGGCACAGCACAGATAAATCGAGTTATCTTTTCTCTTACATAGTTCCAATAGTTTAAGCTGCGCTTTCTTATCGGTAGAAAGCTGATAAATGAAGCGTGGCGTATATTCGTTGTCGAACTTTTCTTGCCCCCATTCCAATTTCTTTTTCCAAAGAAGAAAGTCTGTGTATAATTTCTCTGACGGCGCAAGTTCCGGTACAACATGAACATTCGGCAGCTTCGCTATCTTCTCCAGATTTCCAGTGACACTCCGCATAATCAGCCAGATTTCCTTTCCGGAATAATCTTCAATGTCATTGATATTTCTAAAATAGATCATTTTTACCTCCATAATAAGAAGAAGCCTTTCGGCTCCTTCTTAAATATTTTACATGCTCTTACGGTCCGCGATTTCGGCCATTTTAGCCTCATTCAGCCGTGTATCTCCATGTACCCTGGAATATGCCAGGTAACCGTTCATTCGATCGATTTTGGTCAAATTACGGCTGCCACAGACGGGGCACACATCCATATCCAGTTCCTCATGTCCGCAATCATTACAATAGGATAATGCCATATTGACGCCTTCATAAAATCCAAGGTTCATTGCTCTCCGGATAAGACTCTTGATTGCTGTCACGTTGTAATTTACCGGATATTTTACATACTGGATTCTTCCGCCCTGGAAATAAGACCAGAATCTCTTTTCCAGATCCTGTTTCTGAATCGGCGTAATGTCTTCAGATACATGACAATGGAAGCTGTTGCTCACATACGGTCTGTCGGAAACGCCATCGACAATACCGTATTTTGCTCTGAACTGCTTAATCTGCAGTCCGCATAAATTTTCAGCGGGCGTGCCATAAATGGCATACATATTTCCGTCGGCTGCCTTATATTCATTCACCTTGTCCTTAATATGCCGCATAACTTCCAATGCGAATTCTCCGTCTTCGACAAGTGACTTGCCATTATACAGTTCCTGCAGCTCATTCAGTGCCGTAATACCAAAACTTGCTGTCGCTGATTTAAGTAACGGCTTGATCTTGTCGGAAGGTTTTAAATTGCCTCCGTAGAAGCCGCCTTCGCAGTATGCCAGAGGATTTGTCGAAGCCCTCATCTCTCCGAGATATGCGTAGGTGCGGATATGAAGCTTACGGATCAGTTCCATATAATAGTCCAGGACTTCATAAAAATCTCTACTCTCTTTTCTTGCTTTCGCAAGGATCATAGGCAAATGCAGTGATACGGCTCCGATGTTAAAACGTCCTTCAAAAACAGGAACATCTTTATCATCTGCCGGATGTGATCCGCCTCTTTCATACCAGGGGGACAGATATGCTCTGCAGCCCATAGGAGAAATCGCCTTGTGATATTTATGCCACATTTCTCCGATCGTATCATCACTGTCGAGGCTGGTGTAATCAGGATACATCGTTTTAGCTGATGTTTTGACAGCTTCCTCAAACACATCCTCGTTTTCAGCGCCGATTCCGTGAAGGTCTTTGGTGTACAGAAAAATCAGCTTCGGGAACAGCACCGGGATCTTATTTCCTTTTTTGCCCTGTCCTTCTCTGTGAACTCTCAAAATTGCTTTGGAGATCATCTTTTCAATAGGATCGGTTCCGAGACCAAAGGAAATTGCAGTGAATGGATAATCTCCACGGCTGCTTGCCACGGTATTGAGCTTGTATTCCCAGCCCTGATAGCCCTGTTCCATTTCTCTTACGGTTTTGTCCCATGCATATTTTTCAGCTTTTTTCAGAATTTCATCGGTCACAGGTTGCTCGCTGTCCTTAAACACGGAAAGATATTCCTCTTTGTGAAGATTTAAGGATTTTTCCGCATAGGGTTTCAGTATCTTGTCAATCTCAGGAACAGTAAATCCGCCGTACTGCTGGCTTGCTGCATTCAGAATGACATCGCTGATAACATCGCAGGCTGTATCCAGCGTTTTCGGCTCATTGTACCAGACATTACCCATTTCGAAGCCGCCTTTGAGCACTTCGCCCATACGGAACAGGCAGCAGTTCATGGTATCTCTTCTCGCAGACATATCGTGAATATAAATGTATCCGTCGTTGATGGCCTGCTGTTCTTCTCTGTTTAAGAAAAACTTCTGATACAATTCCTTATTCAGTTGATTGAAAATCAAACTTCTCTTAGTGGATACCAGCGCAGAATCGGAATTCGCGTTCTCCTTATCTCCGATATACATAATGGACTGACTTTTACGATATACCTTATCAAGCATATCTACAAAAGTAGTTTTGTAATCGCGATAATCACGATAACTTTTTGCCACTTCCGGAGACACATCATCAAGTGCTCCTTCGACCAGATTGTGCATTGTGTATATGGGAATTTCAGATAGATTCTTTTCATCAATATGCTTTTTGATAATATTGACAATTTCATCTTTCTGTTCCTCGCTGAGATCTATCAGAACACGATCCGCGCTTTTTGTGATCGCTTTTTTGATTTTCTCCGGATTGAAATCCTGAGTCGTTCCGTCCTTTTTAATAACCACTACATTTTTCATATATTTTTTATTCTCCTTTCAGCTAAATAAAAAAGAGATAAGTTCTCTCCTCATCTCTTAAATATCATAATTATTATGAAAGAAAAAGCCTGCCGTTTGATACACGGCAGGCGGCTTCTTAAATTTCCTTCATATCTACGATATAGGCATCCTTACGGTAAACAGGCTTTCCGTCTACTTCTTTTCTGGTGCTGCGCATTTCGAGAACGGCGCAGATACGGCTGCCAACCATAACGTGAGGAATTACATTCTTCATGTTTCTTGCGATGAGGGATCCTTCAATGTATCTTGTCTTTTTATCACTCTTAACCTGAATTACGACCTTGATGTAATTTCTGTTAATCTGGATCAGACGGGATACTGTTCCGACAACAAATACCCTGTTGAATGACTGGTCATACACACGACCTTTGATGTCAAACTCTTCTTCCAGCTGACTCTTTGCTTCTTCCAGCTCTTTTGCAAATACCTGGCAGGTATAAAAACCGGGGTTTTTTCTGTCGGGAATAGTTCTCATTTCTCCTGTAACTTTGACGCGTCTGCCCTCTTTGATAGCAACGGCTTTTTCATAAAGGTCACCGGTCACAACAACGGTAATGCCGGAAGTCTCATTCTTTTCACGTCCTGTGGTTACAAGGATAGTTAATAATGCTGCCTTACCGGCATCAAAACGACTAACCATCGTACCCTCAATCTCGGCACGATTGGTGTCTTCATAATGTTTAACGGTCTCAACCGTCACTTCGTTGTCTGCGGACTTTTCTTCATCCAGAGACAGATTCACTTCAACGACTTTTTCGTCCATAGCGTTCTCCTTTTCATAAATTATATTTTGAAATACTACCCTCATAATTATTATGAAAGAAAGCGGAGCAAAACGCCCCGCCTTCTAATTGTACGCTATTTTCTTTCCTGAAACACAAATTTTGTGGACCAGTCACTTGCCGCTTTTAACTTAGCTGTAAATGTACCGGAACCATCTTTCTTCTTAAACTCGATAAAATCCGTTTCTCCGGAGCAGAACAATTTTGTAAGCTGTTCTTCAGGAAGCATTGTCTGACCGATCTTTTTCCATACGACAGCGTTACATTTGTTGCAGCCATATCCTTTTTCGAATTCGCGGATCTTTCCGCCGCAGTGAGGACATACTTCGGGCATTTTTGCCGGTGCTGTCTTTTTGAATTTCGGTTTCACTTCCATTTTGGTATAACCACCGGAATTGGAAGTTTTGATCTTTTCTTCCGGAAGATCTTTTTTGATCTCTTCTACGTTTGCGTCTTTTACAGCGTTTACTTCTCGGGTGACATAAGCATATAACTTTTCCAGATATCCTTCTTTTGTCACATCGCCGCTTGCTACCATATCCAGTCCTTTTTCCCAGTTGGCTGTCATTTCTGGTCTGAGCAGGGATGGCGTAATAGTGTTAACGATATCAAAGATCACCTCTCCGCGCTCACTTGGAGATAATGCCTGCGTTTTCTTGTTAAGTGTTACGTAATTATTGGCGATCAGTTTTTTGAGGATTTCTGCTCTCGTTGCACTGGTTCCTATTCCACTGGATTTGATCTGTGCCCTGAGATCCGCGTCTTCAATCAGCTGTCCTGCGTTTTCCATTGCAAGGATAATACTACCGGAAGTATATCTTTTGGGCGGCTGCGTTTTTCCTTCCACAATTTCAAATCTTGCGTTGTAATTTTCTCCCTCTTTCAGTCCAGAGAACATTTCTTCTGTTTCTTCCACTGTTTTGTCATAGACGGAAAGATATCCGGGCGTTACAAGCGTTTTTGTCGCTGCCTGGAAACTTTCTCCATCGCAATCGAAGAAATATGCGATTTTCTCATAAACTGCTTCCGGATAAAAGATAGCAAGAAAACGGCGGCAGATCATGGTATAAACTGTCTTTTCGTCATCACCGAGGGAATTGTAGCTGCTTACTTCTTTTCCGGTAGGAATGATCGCATAGTGGTCGGAAATCAATGCATCATTGGTGTATTTGGTATTTCCGATGTTATTGATGTAACCGGCGTCAATCATGGATGCGCATTTACCAACAACCGGATGGTTCTTTAATCCATTGATATTGTTTGCGATTTCCTTTGCAACGGCAGATGATAAAACTCTTGCGTCCGTTCTGGGATAAGTCACCATCTTCTTTTCATACAAGGTCTGAACAATCTGAAGCGTCTGATCCGGCGTAATCTTAAGCGCGGAAGAACATTCTCCCTGCAGTTCGGCAAGGTTGTAAAGCATGGGCGCGGATTTCTTTTCTCTGTTCTTCTCCTTATTTTTGAAAAGAAGCTGTCCTTTTGCTTCACATTTCGCTTTCAGTTCTTCTGCATTCTTCTTATCAGAAAAAGCCCCCGGCTTATAAAGCATAGGCGATTCAAAATATGCAGACGTCTCTGTTGTCTTCCAGTCTGCAGAAGAATCGCCAACAAACCCACGAAGCCCATAGAACGGAATTTCTTTTGAGCCTTTAATCAGCCGTTCACGGTTTACGATCATACCAAGCACGCAGGTCATAACGCGGCCGACAGCAATAACTTCATTGTTTGTGTTGCCTACGATATTGTTATAAAGTCTGCCGAACTTCAAAGTATAAGCTCTGGAAAGATTGATTCCAAATAGATAGTCCTCGATGGCACGCATATAACCGGCATCGGAGATAAGATCGTATTCGGAAAGGAATTTTGCTTCCCTGATACCTCTCTGAATTTCCTCTTCTGTCTGGGAATCGATCCATACTCTGCGCTCTTCTACGTTGCTTCCGATATTACAGAACTGGCGCACAAGGCGCTGAATATATTCTCCCTCTCTCGCAGCATCACCGGAATAATAAATATGATCCACATCTTTTCTTTCAATCTGTGTTTTAACGATTCCGAACTGTTTGGCTACACTTTCAATAACCTCGTATTTGAACGTTTTAGGCAAAAACGGCAGTGTGTCGAGTTTCCATGATTTCAGATCCGGATCATATTTCTCCGGATAACTCATGGTAACAAGATGCCCCACACACCATGTGATGATGGTGTTATCGTCTTCGATGTAGCCATCTTTTCCTCCCCCGTTAACATGCAGGGCCTTTGCAAAATCTCTGGCTACACTTGGTTTCTCTGTAATAAAAAGTCTCTTTCCCATTATTCCTCCAACTTTACTCTTCTTTCGATAATTGTTTTAATATAGTTCATGGTATCTAGTTCATCTCCGGAAAGATCATCCATCGGTGTATTTAAAATCCAGTATAAAAACGCAAGATTCGTTTCCGAATTATCTTTCACGTAATCGTCGATATCCTGTTTTGTCGGAAAATATCCCGTAAGCTGAAAATCCATATTCTGAACATTCTGCATGATTTTCATATTTTTTTCGGGTGAGATTTTAAGTTGCCCTTTAACCGCTTTTCCAATCGGATTGTTATCTTCAAGGGAATCTACGATTTTTACTTCCTGATACATAAATCGCCGCAATTCTTCGCGATAATCAGAATCTGTAGTATTGTAAAATGCGACCATAAGTTCAAATAAGCCGTGTTTTTCGTCCAGTTTTGATTGAAAGCTCTCTCTTAATGGGAATTCGTAATCCTCAGGAATTTCAAACAATTCCGCTTTCTGATCCAAATCATCATATTCTGCAAAAGATATAGTCAGCATGCGTTTCTCCTTTCTTTATGCCTATAATTATTATGACAGAATTTGAAAAATAACATTTTTTCTGCACAGAAAAACAGGCGTCTTGCGACGCCTGTTAATTATAAAGTTGTGATCAAAGATCCAAGGATCGGATCATTTTTTATCTGGGGAACAACATGAAGTGATGTCTCTCTTATTTCATTGAATAAGATGTCATGAAGAACTACATGATACTTTCCAACAGGAGAAACATACTGCGCCACACACTCCTTAAATAAATCATTCCAAATAGTAATATCCGGAATTTCAAGCATAAGGTCTTTGCTTGCAGGAGCCATGGGTTTTACTTCATATACGGAGATTTTAAGAACTGTCTCTTTCTGCTCTTCCTCATTTGCACTGTCGTCATCACCATCGGTATTATTATTGGAAACAGAGACTTCTTCTTCCATTACTTTACCTCTGATATTGACAACTCTGCCTTCACCAAGTAATTCTCCGAAAGAAGCATATGCTTTTGTGAAGCAAGCTACTTCAATAACACCGCTCTTGTCTTCCAAAGTGAAGAAGGACATATCAGCGTTATCGGATTTTCTCTGGCGGATTTTGTAATCCTCGATGATTCCGCAGATGTTGACAATGTCGCCACCCTTGAGTTCGGAAATCATCTTGGTATTTGTGGGAATTCTGTAGGCATCCATGGGATGTCCGGATAAGAATACCCCGATCAGCTTCTTCTCATTTTCCAGCTTCTGCATCATATCTTCATCAATATTCTCAGGAATTTCAATCTCAGAAATCTGAGCGTCAATTTCCTGATTCTTATTAACGATAGAATCGATCTTCGCCTGGATTTTTTCGATGGTCGGAAGCGTTTTATTTTTGTAGCCGACTGCTCTCAGCTTGCCAAATACATAATCTGCATCTACTGCGGACCCGTTCTTTTCATTCTCAATTTCTTTCAGTACATTGAGAATAACGGTCTGCTTTTCGATATCAGAATTATTCTTTGACTTGCCGCCTGCGCACTCTTCCATTTCCTCAAAAGCCATCATAAGAGCTTTACGGTTCTTGCAGAAATAATCAAACGCGCCTGCATTGATTAAGCCTTCAGTTACATTCTTCTTGAAGTGGCCTCTTCTATAGTAATCGTGAAAACTGCTGAAAGCAGCTTCCTTTCTTGCAACCATAATGGGTTCTACAGCGCCGATACCCTTGATGGAGGTCATTCCAAAATAGATTTTTTCGTCAACAATGCTGAATTTAGCCCCGGATCTGTTGATATCCACGGGTTTTACTTCAATACCCATTGACTTACATTCTGCGATCAAAGCAACCAACTGTTTTTCACTCGCCCAGCTTAACGCTACGGTCATAAACTCAATCGGATAGTAATACTTTAACCAGCAGAGAATGTATGTTACCCGCGCATATGCTGCTGCGTGGGATTTGTTGAAAGCGTACTTTGCAAAGTCAACCATGTCATCGAAAATCTGTTCAGCGACCTCTGCAGGAATGCCGTTAGCGACACATCCCTTGATTCCGCTTTCAGGATCTCCGTTGACGAAGATAGGCTTCTCCGCAAGGAATACTGCTTCTTTCTTTTTACTCATGGCACGACGCACCAGGTCAGCTCGCCCGAAGGAATATCCTGCCAGATCACGGAAGATCTGCTGTACCTGCTCCTGATAAATCAGGGAACCATAAGTATCTTTCAGGATATGCTCGAGCATCGGATGTCTGTACTCGGGAGCTTTGCCATGTTTAACTGCGATCATGGAAGGAATAGAATCCATGGGACCGGGTCTGTATGCTGCCAGCAATAATACCAGGTCGGCAAACTTATCGGTTCCCAGCTTTTTCTCCACATCCTTCATGCCGGCGGATTCAAGCTGGAAGATCGCGTTAGTCTTTCCGGATGCGCAAATTGCCTTGATAACTTCTGCCTCTTCCTTGATGTCTGTCTGAGGATCGATCTTGCGACCGGTTCTCTTGTAGATAAGACGTAACATCTCGGTAATGATATTGAGGTTTTTTAAACCAAGGTAGTCCATCTTTAACAGACCAGCTTCTTCGGCTTCCACCATATCCATCTGGCATTTCCACTGCTTGTTGACATCATCCCAGGAAAGGGGGACATATTCATTAACATCATCATTATCGGAAATGATAACGCCGGCAGCGTGCATACCATAATGATTGTATGCTCCCTCGATTGACATAGCTCTTTTGATGATCTCATCAACCTTAGGATTCTTTTGGTTCATTTCTTCAAATACCGGAAAATATGTTGCAATATGCTCCTTGGGTTTCTGGGGAATTACATCTGCCAGAACATCTCCCAAAGCAACATATTCATCTTCCTGACCCTTGGAAATGCCAATTGCCTTTGCCACATCCTTGATAGCGGACTTGGGAGCGGATTTTGCATATGTGATGATTCTGCATACAGCGTCCTCTCCGTACTTTTTGTAGGTATATACAACAACTACATCTCTATAGCCGTTGGCGTAGTCTGTATCGATATCGGGCATTGTTACTCTTTCTGGATTAAGATATCTTTCGAACAAAAGACCGTGTTCGATAGGATCCAGATCAGTAATACCGATACAATAACAAACCAGGGAACCCGCAGAAGAACCTCTTCCGGGGCCAACAGTCATACCTACGTAGGTCTGATCTGCTTCGACATATTCAACAATCTGTTCGAACGTCATATTCCAGATATTCTCTTTCAGATAGTTGTATCTGTCTTCCGGCATCTTACCAAGTTTCTTGGTGAAATTAACCAGATCCTGAACGATCAGATGATAATCTGAAACGCCCATTTTCTTAATTACACCAAGCTCATACTCCAGACGTTCATCATATTCCTTGGATGGGAAACCACCGGGGAAACGCTTTTGAACACCCTCGTATGTCATTTTCTTTAAGAGTTCGAAGGAATCTACGCTCTTATCGAAGACGGGATAATGCTTTTCCTTGCTGGGTTCATAATTACACTGTTCGACGATCTTTCCGACGTTTTCCATTGCAATCTTAGCCCTCTCCGGAGTTACAACCTGTCTGATAGCATTATAAAGTTCTTCGTCATCTTTCAGGTAAAGCTCCTTATCGGATTCTTCCAAAGGCTCCATTTTCATGAAGCGTAAGGATCTTACAGTTTCTCTTCCCATAAGATCTTCTTCGGAATTTGTTGCCATGTGTGCGTCGTTCGCAGCTACTACAGGGATATCAAGTTCCTGTGCAATGCGGTCGAGCTCCATCATAGCTTCTTTCTCTTCGAACATTCCGTGAAACTGAAGTTCAATATAAAAATTCTCTTTTCCGAAAATCTGCTGATATCTGAGAGCCTCGGAGCGCATCTTTGCGGCCAGAGCAGGTCTGTCGCAAATCTTCTCTCTCAATTCTTTCAGTACAGTATATTTTTCGTTCAGAGCGCCGCTTTTGCCGCTAAACTTATTTTTACAAAGAGTAATCTGCTTACAAATTGTACTCTTTGTGGTTTTGAGCTGGGCCACTTCAGCCTTAGCTCTTTCGACAGCTGCTTCTTTTTCAGCGATTTCCGCAAGTACTTTTGCTTTCTCATCTTCGGAAAGCTTTTCCGCAGCTCTCTTCTCCTTTCCAAATTTCAAAAGAGTCAGATGCTGAATTTCATCGATACGCTTCTCGATGGCTACTTTCTTTGCCTCATGACTTTCCAACAGATTCTTATTTCTTTCGAACTCAGACAACTGTTCAGCCAGTTTTTCAGCTTCTTTCTTATAAGCTTCGTTCTGAAGAATCAAACCAGCCAGAACGCCGTTTACGCAGGCAGAAGTTGCAATTACGTGTCCGTAACCCTTAGTACCAGGCCCGAAACATGTTTTGATAATCTCTTCGTTCAACGCAGGAAAAAGCATAGTTCTTACTTTTTCGATGCGTTTGTTAGAAAGTTTCACGGCTTTCATCATCGCCTGATAGCCAATTAAATCTTTGGCGTATACAATCAGGTGAAGTCTCTTATCATAGGAAAACTCCTTGACATAGTACTCACATCCAACTATAGGCTTGACTCCATTTTCAGTGGCTTCCTTCAAAAAAGAAGGAATACCTGTTAATACGCCATGATCGGCAATAGCCACTGCCGGAGCCTCCATTTCTTTGGCTCTCTGACAAAGTCTTTTTACTGTCATAACAGAATCCTTTACTGAGTTTTGTGTATGACAGTGTAAAAATCCATATTTTACCATTTCTCTTTTCCTCCCGATTTCTAGTTTCTATTAATATGAAAGAAAAGAAGGTTCAAAAAAAAGAGAGCCTCTCGGCTCTCTTAAAGAAACGTTACATTTACCGCAAGCGGCAGCTCCGTTTCGTTGTTATTCTGAACGATATCAAAAGATACTCTGCTGTTGGCAGCCGGTATCATACGTATTTTGTTTGGCAAAAAACTTCGGTATCGCACAAAATATTGTTCTCCGGTCTCTTCATCTTCAATGAATCCAAAACCCTTTTTGAGATTAAAAAATTTCAGTACACCCTTACGCATACAATTCTCCTCGTGTTCGGTATATTTTTCCTTCAATATTATTATGAAAGAAATCTTTTTTGAACACAGAGAATAAATATTGCGACACATTTATAATATTTTTTCTAATTTATCCACAATTCCAGAGTTTCTCTGCGGATGAATATCTGCTGTAATAAATCTTTCCAGCATGTTTTCGGAAGAAAGGATAATTACCTTATCAATCGCCCTTGTTACCGCTGTGTATAAAATTGATCTGCTTATCATAGACAGTGCAACATCCGACGGAAGAACTATCACAATGATCTCTCCTTCGCTGCCCTGATATTTATGAACTGTGGTTGCATAAGCAAGTGCAATATCCTCATAGTGATCTTCGTGAATATGTACATTTGTATCGTCGTCTGCAGAAAGAATCATTTCTTCCGAGCAAAAATCATGAACAAGCCATAAATTACCATTAAAATACGATTCATCACCATACACATTTCTAACCGTCATAACTTTATCAAACCTATAAAAGCAATCTTCGCCATAGCAGATATGATCTTCGTCTGCGTTATGGAATATTTCCTGTGCCAGCAAATTTAGTCCCTGTACACCTATTGTACCCGATTGCTGAGGAGTTATAACATGTAATTTCTGGTAATTTACCGGATCATAAAGCGTTTCAAATATTCTTTTTGCTTCCATTCTTGCTTCTGAGTCGTTATGAAAACGTTTTATAATGAAATGACTATCCTGTATAAGTTCGGTTTTACCTTCCAAAATCAAATCTCTATTAATACAGATAGAGCTGTCTTTCTTCTGTCTATGTGTACTTGATAATTCGAAATAATGGAATTTGTCACTATTTACCAAATCATGTAGCAAAAATCCAGGCTCTACCGAAGGAAGTTGATTCCAGTCGCCAACAAAAAGAAGTTTTGTCTCGTCTCCTACTGCATTCAAAAAACTTTTAAAAAGATAAATGCCAACCATAGAAAATTCGTCGATAATAATAAAATCGGCGTCTATGGGGTTATTTTCGTTTCTCATAGGAAACGATTGTCCGTCTTCTATCCGGTATTCCATCAGCAGATGGATCGTAGACGAAGCCAGTCCGGTTGCTTCCTTGATTCTTTCTGCCGCACGGCCTGTCGGTGCGCAGACGGCGACACGCTTATCCGGATATTTCTTCTGATAACAGGCTACCAGATTCTTCAAAGTGGTTGTTTTTCCTGTGCCGGGACCACCGATCAGAAAACATGGTTCTGTATCTTTAAGCAAACAAAAAGCTTCTTTTTGAGAATCATCCAGATAACTTCCGTCTGTATTCAGGTAATCATCAATTTCCCTGTCGTTCAACATGGTCTGCGATTTTCTCTTAAGTCTCGCAAGACCTCCGGCTATTTCACTTTCGGCGTCCCATGATTTGTGGGAATAAAATCTGGGCTGTCCTGTTGTAGTATCAAGATAGCCAGCTTTACTTGATAAAATCTCAAAAAGAGCCAGTCCATCGGGAGCCTGTTCATCAAAACAGGATATTCTTTTTTCAATTTTTCGGTACATTGGAAGAATTTCTTCTGCTGAACAATAACTGTTTCCTGTTGTCGCTAGGTAATAAAATGTCTGATTTACGATACTCCTGATTCTATCCGGATCACAGAAAGTGAACCCATTATCTCTTGCGTAAGCATCAATGTTTTCAAAAGGGATTTCTGCGCGCTTCATGGACAAATACGGATTTTCTTTGATTTCTGTACGGACATTTCTTTCATACATATTTCTCAATCGATTGATCTGTGTGAAAGAAATTCCATAAGGAGATAACTCCTTCAACAGATCCATTTCGATCAAAGATCCTTCTGCTTTCTTTACGAAAGCAACCGCTTTTTTATGGGAAAATCCTTTAATCTGTTCCATGTGCTCGACGGCTTTATCTGATTGCAAAAGCTGATCGATGGTCATATTGTTGATTTTTAGATAAGCAATAACCCTATCTGCACAGGCGCTGCCCATTCCAGGCTCTAAATGTGCCATAACGAAAGACTTCGCCAAAATATCGTTATTGATATTTAAACTGATGGAATCGACAATAAATAATAGCTCTTTTTTGTCTCCGGATAACTCTTTGTGACCAGTAATTGTTAATGGTGTTTTTGGGGCATAATTCGGAATGATTCCGCGGCAGTTATAGAAATTTTCGCCGTCTTCGTCATATTTTTGTCCCTTGAACTGAAAGAACGTATAACCTGACTTGATATTGCGAAATAAAGTTTTTTGATATACACCATCTATGGTCATGAATCTGCCTCCCTGTCTTTGGATGATATTATTATGACAGATTTGGCTGCTCTATGGAAATTTCTGCACAAAAAAAGATGCCGCTATTCTCCGGCATCTTCATCTGATTTTTCTTCATCGTTTTCATCAAGCTCTTCAGGATCTTCCCGCCAGAACAAAAGATTTTCTTTTCTATATAATCTTGTGGCTTTATATATTATTACAAGAATAAACACGATAAATACTGCTCCATTGCCCCAATAATAAGTTCCGTTTATTAACTGAAAAATACAATTAACAAGAGCCACGATCGCCATAACAATATAAAACCAGATTGATATTTTATTTCGTTTCACGCTATCTCCTCCTAAATAAAAAATATTAAAAATGAAGCCGCAATATACGGCGTCATCGCAACGGGATGTTTTAAATTACCTTGTTTATTAATATTCTTTTTAGCTCCCTGTGCAACAGCCAAAAAGATAAGCATTATTCCCATGTGCCACATGTAATCTTCTATTTCTGCATTATGAAGCATGAGAAATGCAGCGCATTCACAAAACAGAAAAGCATCTGCCTGACCATACATAAACTGAAATATTCCTAATTGTAATGCGGCGAAAAATAGGAACGATATATAATTTTTCGGGAATCCGGCATATCCTATGAAAAGAATCATAGAGGCTAGGTTTATAAAATGAAACAAATCATATACTTCCTGATACTTTATGTCCATTTCAACCATTACGATTGTATTCGCAAAGAATATAGCTTCTATGATGCTCGTAAACCATGAATGTTCGATGTGAGTTTTTAATGGTAATGGCAAAATATAATGTGATATAGCCAGAAGAAGTATAACGAATGTTTCAATCACTATTTCTTTGCTTGATTCCTCAATTTTTTCTTCGCCTATCTTGTTACTGTATTGTAAGATGATTTTTCTTGTAAAAATAAAAAACATCATAAAAATAATAGCATTTAGCATAACTTACTCCTCACTATTATTATGAAAGTTTTTATTTAAAAAGGGAGCTTTTTAGCTCCCTTTCAATTAATCCACATGTTTTACATAATAAATGGTTCCTTCGGCAACAGCCTTGTAATACTCATCTACGGAAGCATTTTCAAACAGCAGATTTACTCTTTCGCAAACCGATGTTTCATCACCATTCTTGATCTCTGTACCGGCAGAATCAAAAGCCTGCAATACATAAATATCAGAATATAAAAGATCTTCATTAGAGTGATCGATACCGTCTTCTTTTCTGTTTGCGATGATATAAATGTCCACCGTATCCCCCGGCCTTATAGTACCGCTTACGATCTGGGAAAGATCAGCCGAACCTGCACCGACGGATCTAGGTTCTTTCATAGCTGCTACTTTCTCATCAATGCTTTTTAACATATTTGTGCTCATGGCAGTGCCGGTACTGATTGTAAACTCCGGAGCGAATCCATAAAGCTGTTCTTCTTCGGTTACGGCATTCTCCGGGAAAATTCCCTTATCGATTTCCTTTTTGGTAAAATAAGTAGGTACATTATCCTCTGAAAATACGACATTTTTGGGAATTTCGGTGCTGGTAACGAGAATTTCTGCCTTTTCATAATTGGATAATGCCTGTTTTTCCATGTGAATCATAGCAAAAAACAAAACCACTCCGACAATCAGTGCCATAAGAAATGCTATCGGCAAAATGCTTTTGTTTTTCTTTTCAGCCCTTACTTTCTTTTCTTTTTTCTTTAACATCTGTTTTTCCTCCATTATAATACTTTATCAACAGAAAATAGTTTCTTTTGTCTAATGATGCCTTTGATTTGCCCATGCAGCGTTTTGATTGGGATTTCAAGTTCCACATATATTGATGTCTGGTCTATCGTTTCATCAAGATCATTTTCGTAATACGATATATGATAATCCTCAATGTAACCCGGCGTAGAAGCCACGATTGCATCGCTCTTCCATGTCCCATCTTTATATACGCATTTGACGATTTCAGCACCTTTTTCTTCCGCCAAAACAATTGGCTGCAGTTTTGGATCATCCGACGGGACTACTTTGGCTGGAGTTCCATTAAATACGTTATATATTCGGTATTCTATTACTCTTGCCTTATCACCGACTAATCTATTCCCAAAATCAACGGTATCTATATCGATTGCATCATCAACAAACTCATTGATACCTAAGTTGGCTTTCATACAATTTTCAAAAACACGGAGACTATCGTATTTGTTAATATACAATTTTTCTTCAGATGAATATGTATCCTGATCCACCAGCGTAGCTGCAAGCCCGGAAGAAACAATGGTGTCATCTATATTGTTTTTCAATACCTTTGTATATTTCATAGAGACGCCGATCACCACTAGCACTATGCTATAAAATACAAGCATCGTTGCCCGGATCAACTCAGCATTGCCTTTTCTTTTTCGTGATAAAAATTTACATAGCATATTTATCACCTTGCCTTCGAAATGGATTCGCGATAGATCCTAATGTGATGTGTTCCGCCAAGGATTCGGCTGCCTATCGTTCCAATATCAGTTGATTGTGCATCATACTCGACTAAAATAGACACAGGATTACCATAATCTACTTTTCCGGACGCACCGTTGTTTATGACTACATCCGTATTTGTGACTTTAAATCCTCTGTTATTAAAATCTTCGACTACGGTATTTCTGTTAAGCTCCCCAGTGGTTTCGAGTTTCAAAATCTCCGCTCTGGCAATCTGATCGATATTGTCTCTGTAATTGGAAATTGCAAATGTATTAATTACAAAAACCAATAATGTAGCTTCAAGCAAAAAGGTTATGATCGAGGCAACAAACTGATCCATGGAACCGTTTCTTTTGTTACTCAATATTTTTTTCACGGCGTTCCTCCTTATCCAAAAAAGGCCGCATAAACGGCCTTTTTTGTTTTTACTTTCCAGCTTACAGAGTAAGGATGTTGGAAAGTGAATTTGTTGCCTTCTCCAATAACTGATTCATGGAATTAGACATTGAATTCTTGAACAGAATTGCAATAGCGACACCGATTACGACTAAGGCGATTGCAATCATTAAACCATCGATGCCCTTTCTCTTACAAGTAAGCATCTTCTGAATCTTTCCGGTTCCCTTAATTACAGCTGCATTTGAAAAATCCAAAATTTTCTTCATGTTAATTCTCCCTTACTAGAAAAAGATTTATTTTCTTACATTATTATTATGATAGAACTTTGTTAAAAACGCAGAATTTTTAACTTCCGTCATTTTTACATTTAGAACAGTGATCCAATGGACAAAGATCCTAAGGAAATTACGATAATGAAGACCATAATTGCTCCAAATTCTACGATGGAGCTAAAAGTCAGCGCTCTATCCAGTTCCTGTTTTTTTCTCATGAGAGCCGCGTTTTGGAATGACTTAAGTTGTTCGGAAATATCTCCCAGAAGTTCTACTGCTTCTCCGGAATCTAATGCTTGAATAATAGCAACACACAGTGAATCAATATAGCTATTGGAAAATTTATGCTGAAAATTTGTGATAACCTTTTTTACATCAGATGTCATCATCATTTCTCCAGACATTTCCATTAACGCTACCTTAAGCCTTTTGCTTCTGTTTACAAGCGCATAATCTTCGCACAAAGCGTTGATGATATAAACACCACCTTTGATCTGTACGGAAAGCGCATCGTAAATGATCTGCAGATCCGAAGTAATCTTATTATTGTCGCTGTTATTCTGGATATTAGCTAATAAATCCAATAACGCATAACCAAGCACAAAACCTAGTATCGCTACCGCCGGATGAAACTGAGCTGTAAGAGCAGCCGCTGCTGCGCCCATGCAAATCTTAACGCCGGTGTAGACCAATGGATCAGCCAGACTCGGATGTCTAAAAGCAAAACCATTGCTAATCAATTTCTTCTGAATCTGGTCATAATCATAAATTCCTATCTTTTTCTTTTCCTGCAACTCGCCACGGATACGTTCGTATTGCTTTGCGATGGCTTGTCCTGGATGATAGGAAAATGCAATTATCAGAATAATTCCACCGCCAAACAAAGCAATGATAAGCGGCAGGATATTGTACTGCGCAATTAAATTTAACGTTTCATTCATTTTCAATACCTCTCGCAATTTATGATTTATTGACTGTGTAGATCTTCCAGAACATAGTCAGGAAACAAATAGCTTCAATAATAAGAGCGATCCGACCTATCAGAGAACCAAAAAGCTCAACCCAAATATCAATACCAAGCAACTGGCCCATAAAATAAACGCAGCCAATTAACGCAAGCGCCATAACAAACATATTTACCACGCCATCGGAAGCCAATGCTTTTCTTTCCTGTTTTGAACTCATATAATTCTGCAAAATCTGTCTGTTGCTTTTTACTACCGTCGTAAAGTCGGCATCGTAATTGATTGCAATTTCGAGGTTTTTGATAATTTCATGAAACTGTGGATGCTCGATTTTGGCAACCATATTATTTAAAGCTTCCTCTGGCTTACCGGATGTTCTGGCTTCCTCGTAACACTCTATCAAAACAGTTCTTAATGGATCATTCATGAATCTTGCAACTTTTCTGAACGTGGCTGTGACTTCTTGCGCTGTTAAACTGTAGCTTCCGAGCATGTTTAAAAACTGAATCAGATCTTTATCGACTTTCTGATAATTATTCATACTCAGCATCATTTCAAAGAATATTAGCAGTCCTGCTGCCACTATCCCAAGGATAACATTCAACAAGAAGTCTTTAATGAATATCAGTGAAACAAGAAATACAAATAATCCAAACACAATGATGATTGTCAGCCATAATTCCGGAGTCAAAAAGGTAAAAATCTTATCTATTCGGCTATATGTATATAGCTTTATCCATTTTTCCCAGAATCCGTCTTTTTTCAGCAGCTGTTTACCGCCTTTGTTGAGCATCATATTTTTATAAATCATATCATTGTAGGTATCCTGCAATGTGTTTGATATGATGCTCGTTTTTCTCAGGTAATAAAACAAAATTGTAAATGCCGCAACAATAATAGCAAAAGTCCCGATTTTGAATATCAAGTTCTCATGCGTGATGGAAAGCGAGTCCAAAAAATCAATACTTAATTTCCCCAGCGTTGTCTTTATCGTATCCATTTACAAAACCTCCATTTTCCCATATTGCCTCATATTCCAATTCTCCCTTATCGCGGTTATATCCTTTAACGGCATAAACCTGGCAAACCTTGTAATTCTTCATAAAAATAATAGTCTTAAAACAGTCCATCATTCGAAGCAGTTCATCTTTTGAATATTTGCTATCTATAAGGGAATAGTCGATCAATTTATCCAATGCCTTCGGAGCAGAGGGCGCATGGATTGTAGCGGCGCACAACTGGCCAGTATAAGCTGCATTTAACAGGTATCTTGCCTCTTCACCCTTAATCTCACCGATGATAAAGAAATCAACATCCATGGTAAGTCCGGCAATACTGATGTTTTTCAGGTCATATTTTACTTTGCTTTCTTCAGAATTAGGTAAAGAATGCATAAACATCATATCCGGATGTGTTTTAGTGGTTAATTCGTCCGCCTGCTGCGCAATCAGAACCGAAACATCATGTGAGATTTCTTCCTTTAATGCATTTAGTATAGTTGTTTTTCCGGAGGAATTACCGCCACATATAAGGGTTGATCCATTTGTGAATCTGGTAATCAGAACATCAGCTAATTCCTGGGAGAGCATCGGTTCTTCCATATTCACCAGTTTATCGATGGTCGGGAAATTCTTTGCAACTTTTCTGATAACCAGATACGGTTCATCGAACGTATTTACCAAAGGTATGGAAATAGTAAAACGCAATATATAATCCGGATTACTCTCATCATCTGTAAAACGCTGAATTGCGTTCAAATTTGATAAACTGACCTGATTTCTGGTTGCAACGAAATCAACGAATCTCGCGTATTCTTCTTTTGAAGAAAAAACAATACCGGCGTCCTCTCTATGCCCCTTTCTTTTGATACGGATCTGATTGTATCCAGTAACACGAATGTCAGACACCTGCGGATCATTAATCAAATCCGTCAGAATGGAATATCCGAACACATAGTTTTCGAACATTTTTAATGTCTTTTCTACGATTTCTGAGGTAACATCATACATTTCGAAAGCGTAGTTTTTGACGCTTTCCATGAAATTTTCCTTTGTAATTTCATTATTTTTAACACTCAGCAAATCCGTCTGCTTAAGCTTGGAATAATCTTCGATCAATTCCTGAAGCAGCTCTTTTTCATCTGCTATCTGATGAGCCATTGAATTATTCTTTTTCATTTTTATATACTCCTTTACATTTTTGTTCCTGCATAAATCAATAAGGCACCGATAGCGGCACATATCGCAATGAATATCAGCAAGGTAACGACCCCTTTTACCACTTTTCTACCCGTCTGCACGATCGTATCCGGTTCGTATATAATCACAGGGGAACCATCAAAATCTTCTCCGTATTCACGCAGTTTCTTTTCATCTTCAGCTTTCTTGTTATTCCGGATTTCCTCCTCCAGATAGTCCTTGTAAAGTTTCATCTGTAGTTTCCTCCTGTACCTTCTCTTTTACGGAAAAACTCTCCATTTCGTCAGTTAAGTTATTTTTAACGGATACTGACAAAATGTGATCTTTGTACTCAATAATACTTTGAAAATTTCCTGCTGCCTGCACCCATTCCGGTTTTACCGAATCAAGGTGTTTGAATATGGAATTATCTGCTTTAGTATAATAAATACCATAAGTTTCTTCTTCGACTGTCTCTTCTTCTGGCATCTTTTCGGTTTTTGAACCGTTATCGGCATTAACGATTCCCTCATATACTTTTTGTATATCTGCATCTTCGGTATTCTGCTCTGCGTAAAATTCCTTAGCCATACTTTCGGTAACATCCGGCAAAACGGTATGATAATATTCCGAAATCTTACCATCACTATCATACTTCACATACAGTCTTTCTTTTTCGTTCTGCAATGCAAAAGTTTTATCTCCGAGATCTGCGAATTCGTACAACTCTTCTTCATAATTTTGCCCCCTGAAGTCTTCGCTCACGGAAGTAGACATCTGAAGCCAATCGTGAGAAGCATCGTAAACACAGTCCACATTCTTTTCTTTATATACATTAGTCCAGGAACGCCATGATTTATCGTGATAGGTTAAGCCAAATGTATAATGATTTGCGCCAACTTCACTTAAAGAAGCCAATGTGTATCCTGCCTCCGACAGCATAGTGGACATTGTCTCCTGTAAGGCCGATACATCTACCCCACTTTGAAACAACTGCGTGTATCCGAGTAAATTTGAATTCATTGGAATAAATTTTAGATAATGGAATTCTTCATTGTTCCAATAGTCATCAGGTTGTCCTTGAATGATCGTGTAATTGTGTTCATCGAGAATTGAAGTTGTATTCATTACATCCGTCTGTATTTTTGCCAGTCTGGAAAAAGCACCGTGCCAGTCATTTGGTGCAACAACCAGGGTATCTACAGCTTCTTCCTGCTGCTTATTTTGTCCACAGCCACACAACGCAGCGGTGAGTAACGAAACGCACGTAAAAAGTAAGATTTTGCTTTTCATATAAATCCTCCTGTTCTTCCTCTATAATTATTATGAACGATTTCGTCAAAAAACAGGGACGCTTGACGCAATCCCTGTTTCCTGTTATTTATAACCCTTTAGCCAAAGTTTTTCTTCTTCTGTTAATTTGGATTTTTTAACTTTTTTAACCTTTTCTGTTTCCATTTGATGATAAATCTTCAACTCATCTTCGGTGAGAATATCATTGATATCCCATGTCATTTCATAACAAAACGGACGGTTTCTGGGATTTAAAAAATTCTCAACAAAAACAGATTTCAACCATTTTTCAAACGGCAATCCTCCAAAAATACTTAAGGAAGAACCGAATCCAAAGAGTAAAAACGGAACGGCCGGGAGATACAAAAGCAAAGAAATATAGGACCCGAATAATGCTCTTTGTATTGCTCTCGAAGCAAAAATGGAAGCCACGGCTAAAATGGAAAAAATAGCTTGTCTTAGTGTAAATGGACCGATATCTTTTACCTGATATTCACGAATATCTTTATTGATGTATACTTGCATATCTATCTCTCCTCTTTAAGACAGGAAATCATTTAAAATGGATTTTGATGCACTAAGCATGCCAACGGCTGCAAAGTTATATAAAGCTACATTAAGCAATCCACTTAAGTTTGTCATAGCTCCATCTACCAGACCTTTGGATCCACCATCCAAGATTGATGCATACATATTACTTGCCGAAAGCGTACCAGCGATCTGAACGACCAATAGCATCACAAATCCGTATAAGCAAATTCCAAAGAATTTTTTTACGTATGATAAACCTCTCGAATGCGGACCAGACATTACAATATCTGGAATTGCAATACATAAAATTCCACCACGAATTATCAATTCGATTTTTCTGCTTGCCGCATGGAGTAATATCATAATATTAGGAATGGTGTTTGCCCCTTTTAAAAGAAGTGAGTAAACATATAAAGAAAGAGCTTTTGTGAAATGCTTTCCTTGACCATTTGCAAAATAATCAGCTACAGCATTTACGTAATCAGCCCCGTCTTCTCCTTTTGTAAGAGCAATAGGGTTGTTGAGGAAGTAATCAATAAATGTATTTCCTAATTGCATTGCTAACACAACTATTGTGGGGCCAAAATATATAAGTGCATCAACACAGACAAATTTCATGATTGTTGTGATCCAATATTTTATATCAAGATCCCTTACTTTTCCCTGCATATCCTGCACTATTGTTAATAGAAAATAAAATAACAGCATACAATAGCCTATGGGTGAAAAATAATCCCAGATTTGAGCGATCATGTTCTTTTCAAGATCTGTGACGATAATAGCATCACGTGCAACGCTTAAACCGCCCGCATTCATAATATATGCTTCAGCGACGGTTTTCTGAAAACCGTCTTTCATTCCTTCATACCATGCTTTACCGTCAGCAACAGCGTCACCTAAAGACTCAAAAAGATCTTGAATACTATCAATAGCTTTTCCCCATTCTTTTACTTCTGTTGTAACTTCTTTCACGCCAGATTCTTCCGGTGTTTTTGCAAATGTGGTCATCGAACAACCCAATATCATTATGATCACAAGTGCTAATCCTAATAATCGTTTTCTCATAAAGACCTCCTAAAATCCGAAAAAGATACCCCGGTATAATCCGGGGTATCACGATCGTTAGGCGAGAATACCCATGGCCTGTAACACGAACTTCATGCCGATCAGGATTGCGGCAACTGCAATGGTAGCAAATCCCTGCGCTCTCTTGTCAGGATTGCCGTTATCCTGCATGGACTGTGCAACGGAAATGATACCGAAGATCAGCATACCAATGCCGAGAATCTGCAATACAGTAAGAATCATACCAATTCCTTTACCTGCAATGGCAAATGGATCAACTCCATTAAGGGCTCCCTGATTGACGGTTACTTCACTAAAAGCACGTCCGATTATCGGAGTCATTACTGCGGTTGCCATTGCTTCAACAGCCAACAGGACATTCTGTGCCTTGTTTTTAAATAACGCGATTTTTTTCATAAACTTACCTCCTGAGTAAAGTTATTTTTTTCTCATTATTATTATGAGAGAAAAGTGTCATGAACGCAGAATATGCCGCGATCCATGTATTAACATCAAAAAAGACCCTGCATTGCTGCAGGATCTTTTCCTAAAACATAAACGTAGAATCAGCCATTGAACCGGTATCCTCTTTCATGGCTTTTTCAATGGATTTTCTTTCATCCATTGCTTCTTTTTTGTTTTCGGTATTTGCTTTGGAACTAACTTGGGCTTCCACTTTTTCTCCAATATTTTCTTTAGTAACACGGTTATCCTGCATAATCTGATTTGCACCATCAAGATCGTTCGCATACTGGGATCTGCCTGCTACCAGAGACACAGCCTTCTGTTGTCTCTTTTTACTAACTTTTTTCTTTTTAACAGGTTTTGTATTGAAGTATTTTTCAATAAAGTCTTCTGATAATTCGTTGTTACGGCTCGCATTTCCTGTTTCGGCAAAATGAGGATGCTTAGAAAAATCATATTTTAAATCCCTAAATGGATGCAAACCTCGGATGATAACAATACACTCCTTATTATCTAAATTCTTGACTTCTTCAGGCGTCAACAACATGCGCTTTGACGTACCGAATCCTTCAGAGCTTCCGCCCTTCTGTCCATGACTTAGACTTATATTTCGTGTGCGAACAGTCGTTTCTCCCAATGTATCGGAGATATACTTGCAGGTTTCATTTTCGGAGCTTCCTAGAAACACAATGGTGTCACAGCCGCCAATAATAGATTCGAATAATTTATCATATTTCTCCTTAATTTGTGCAATGTTCTGGACTACAATGGTACAGGAAATCTCATACTTTCTCATAGTAGTTAATTTTTCAGAAAACATAGGCACAGATCCAATATTTGCAAATTCATCCATCAGGCATCTGATGTGCCAAGGCAATCTTAAATTACCTTTTTGCACCTTATAATTCGCTGCGTTGTCAATTATAGCTTGAGCGGTTTCTCTTGTGGGCTTTTCCTGAATTACCTTATTTCCGATCACAATTTGAAATCTGCTTGCGTCTCTGGGAGTTTTATATTCTTTTACAGTAGCTGTCTTGAGATCTTCCAGAAGACGTTTTGCTTCATCTTCGGAATTAAGCATCGTAATCACCGGACGATTATACTGATCAATCAGCATCCATTTTTTAGGACAGATTTTCTCGGCTTTGGTATACAAGGCGTCAAACATCTGTGCATATAACATAGATACAAGAAAGTTAAATGTGGTGTTCGCCTGCGGAATGTTGATAAATAACGCAGTTTGTTCATCACCGATCTTATCAAGCTGAAGATTATTCTCTTCATCTTCATAATCGTGTCTCGTAAGATTACGTACATCTTCGTTATTAAACATCTGAAGATCTACTGCAACAGTGATCAAAATGGAATTTGCGGTTTTACCAGGAGCCAACTTAAATGTGTCGTAATTGGAAAGAGCCTTTGATTCTCTGCCTTCAGTTTTCATCAGCAATCTGTGTTCTTCCATCAGTTTATCAAGCGCAGACTGGGATGTTTCGCTTTCTTCGCTTACCTTACCTGCCTGAACAAGCTTAAGCATTGTACAGAAATTGATATCCGGCGCATATCTCTTGCCTTTTCTGACCTGATTGATCATAGGATTTTCAAGCATATAATAAGCAAGTGCAGCCATTAGTGCTCTGGCGGATTTATCCCAGAAAGGATCGCCCTTTGATTTCGAGGAAGATCCACTGGCATTTTCCAAAAACAGATTGATCATAGTGCTGACTTTCGACTCTTCCACTTCTCCATTTTCATCAAAAATATAATCAAATGGATTGTAGCAGTTAGAATGCTTCATATCGGAAGTACTGAATAATTTCAGTTTAATTCCATGCTCATGCAGCGGCTTCCCACAACACTGCATAAGCTCTCCAGACGGATCCGTAGTAATCGTACTGCAATTCATTTGCATGAGGCTCGGTTTGATTACTCGGAAGGATTTACCAGTGCCGGGACCACCGACAACAAATACATTAGCATTTCGGCCTGTCTTCTTATTATTTAGATTTAACATAACCCTGCTGGAAAAAGGCATATTGGGGTCAAATGGGTCTTTTTTAGAGTCGTAAGGCTCAACAAATTGTTTATAATAATTTGCGTAATCCTGATTCCATTTTGCGGATCCGTGTTCCTTACCGGGAGCGTCCTGTCTTTTGGTATCTCCTATGGCAAGCATCCAGCCTATTCCGAAAGCTACGCATATAAGAAAAAATAACGCAGGGATCAGAAATTTTATAGACAGAGGCCATATTGCTACAGGGTTTTCTGACATATTGGCAAGTGCTTCAAAGGCAACAGTAAACCAATTTATGCTTTCCTTTACAACCGGTGCACTTGTTGCATTGCTATAAGTTCCAAATTGTATCGATGAATAGATTTCAGTTTCTTTTGTAGCAGCCTCGTCAAGATACACAGCATGTCCCATGTGCAGGGAAAAATAAAAGAGCAGCACATAAATCAATCCGCCGACCAGCAGATAAGTTTTGAGTTTACTTTCTTTTAACGGCATATTATCTCTGCTCCTTCCATTCTACTGTCTTTGCGGGATATTTCTCCTGCTCCTGCGCGTGTTTTGTTTCTTCATGAGCAATGGGTTGAATAGGAGCTTCGTGTGTTTCATGAACCTGTCCACCTACCTGTTCCTGATAGATTCCGTTTTTAATTGCCCGAACTTCCTTATCATCATAAAATTCTTCCATCGTACTGACATCAAAACCATTTCTTTCAAGCGTATCATCGATATCCACGAGAGGAGCTGTCGTTTGAACATAGATCTCGGCGAGTTTTCCTTTCATAACCTCAAGCTGCTTTTCCAGATACGGTGTTTTACTTTCCAATGTTTCTCTTTCACTCTGATGTTCTTTCAAATAAACTTTTTTGAATTCTTCGACACTCATTTTCGACAGCATTTCCGGATGCTCAAAAATGTAGCCATTCTGCGGGACCGTTTGTTCAAGAAACCAGTTTTTGAACGCTGCGTCAATAGGATAATTCTTAGGTCTTGTGCCATTCGGCATATGCGCTTTTGCATCACGCAGGCATTCATTCATTCCACCAAGCTCCTGTACCTCGGTTTCGAGCTTAAAAATAGGATTCGAAAGTGAGTTACAAATCAGTTTCAGCGCATCTGCATATAATTCGGGATTCTGGGCAATATTCATTCGATGGGTTATATTGCCTCTGTCATGAATCTCAAAAGAAGTTTCATTGATTTTCACGTATTTTTCCGGCTCATTCAATGAAAATACATAAGCGGGTTTTGTTTCGTTAGTATTCTTTACCTCATCAACAGCCTGCTCAATTTCCTTTCTTTGCTGAGTAAGATAAGCCTGACCTCCTACAATGGAAGCCATTTCTTTGCTTACATTAGAATCTTCGAACATAGAAGTTGCAGCATAGTAGTTTACGGCGACTTTGTTCTTCTCATGGGTCGCGACGAGGAATTTTCCATCGCCCATTTCTTCTTTGACGACAACAAATGGTTTTTTGGCATTTGCAGAATAAGTCAAAATTTTGTCCGCCTCATATTCCGTTAAGCCTTCGATTATGTATTCTTTTGCGCCAGGTTCAGAAATAGCTAATGCTCTATCGAGTTCAGCTTTCGTATCTAGTTCGAGTCCAGCATGTATTCTGATACTGTTTTCAATGGCGCGCATTTTTTGCATATTTTCCGGACTAACTAGAATAATATCTTTTCCGGTCGCTCGAATTCTAAATTGCATGTAGGGAATTTTTTTCGCTTCCATTTCTTTGACCATTCTTTTTATAATCACTGTGTCTACGCAGATCATATTGGGGGATTGCCCATCCTTACCAAGACTTTTCAAAAAAGCAGCATCCGTATCATAAATATCCGACTGATCGAGAAGTTTAAGCAATTCAGCGAAAAAATCTTCAACCGTATTAGCTATTTTTGTGTTTGTATTTGTAATACTATCCGACATTTGCTACCTCCTGTGCGTTATTGATCGATGTAGAAATCAAACAGCTGACTCTGTTCCAAAATCTGATTTTTTCTTCATCGATGGAATCATTCTTTACTTTTTCTGCTGCGTCTCTTACGTATCTTGCGGTTTTTAACAATTCGGGCTTATCCTCAGGGCCAGCGGACTCAAGATCATTGATCAAGCTACAGATCAAAAGAGATACTGTTTTCTGATCCGCCTCTTCATTCAGATAATGCTCAAAAACAAGTGAATAAGTATTCGGCATGTATGTTTCTCCTTTCAAAAATGGAATTTAGTATCCGAACGGATTGAAACGATGATTACGTTGGGTCAGATTTATCTTCACTATTATTATGAAAGACAACTAACGAAAACGCCGTCTATGAATTTCTGTGCAGAATTTTAGCAAAGAGACAAATTCTTTCATAATAATAAAGGAACATATATTTTATTTCTTTTCTGGAAGAGGAAAAATACATGAAAAAAGAATTGTATGCAGAATATGAAAAAATCGTGACGGGACAAAAGAAAACATTTTCCAGCAGTTTTTTTAAAGGAAATGAGGAAGCGGCAAAGGAAAACGCTGTTTTTATCATAAAATATGCATTTGAAAAATTTCTGGGATGGAATCCGGACGATATTGCGAATTCGGTAAATATGGATATTCTTAAAATTATGAAAATACATCCATTAATTAAATATCTTCAAATTCCGGATGAATTTGGAGGAAAATTGGATCCAAAATATTTGGCTCATCTTTTGTATCCGGATAGGATTTATTATAATGACTCCAATCTCGCGTTGGATACATACAAACGTGTCATTACCACAAAAGGCTGCAGTTATCCTAAAAAGTTCTTTCACGATGAAAAAGGAGTAACTAGAGCCAAAGTTTGTTTATCTTATGTATTACGGGAGAAACTGATTTTCTCAAATATTGAAGAAGTATACAGACACTTTCTCACTACAAAGGGACGTTCGGACATCCGGAATTACTATCTCACAACAGCATTTGAATTATTTGAAACGCCAATTGATTACGTACATCAGACTTTAAGCGCTTCGCAGCGTAATGAATTTTTGTATAACTACTATAAATTCATTTACCTTTACAGCCGCGTTGAAAAAGAAAATTTATGATAAAGAAAAACAGACCGCATTACGGTCTGTTCAGACTGTAGACAAAGCTCCTTCCTGTGAGGGAGCTTTTCTTGTGTCATGACTGC